>Ga0099825_1008284_pt1 | contig 12352 bp, 6 predicted proteins | sample SiratroredBW_FD_76838 | JGI IMG/M metagenome (GOLD analysis project Ga0099825, IMG submission 76838) | Root nodule microbial communities of legume samples collected from California, USA - Siratro red BW | ecosystem: Host-associated > Plants > Roots > Nodule | place: USA: California | collected...
GTCGAACTTCTCTAAGCTTGTGCCCGTAAATACTTAAGTCACACTTTTAAATCTGAAATCTCTATTAACAATTCTTTACGTGTCAAATCACCTCACCTATCACTTTCCACTTCTCAAATCGACAAAATCCAATGAGTGTTGCTCCCCTTCATGTCACTTCAAAATATGTTATTTAAGATTTTCAAACAATTTAAGGGTTGACGTCAAATTTTGATTTTTTTTTAATTGTATTTCTTTAAAACAGTGTATTTAGCAGAAATTACTTTTTTGAGCATTTCAAAACACTTTTACATTTATTTTTAAGAAAAAAAATTAGTTTTCCTTTTGCTGTTTTTGATTATTAATTATTTATTATCATTATTATTATTATCATCACAATTCTCCATTTACAGTAAATACTTAAAAAAGAACGTTTATTATTCTCCAATCTCTTGTAGTATTTCATTCTATGACTGATTGTATGTATATGTCTCATTATATAATACTCACCCTCATAATTCTTTAATTGTGTGAGCATGATAAATCAAATATTACTAATATAGTTTATATTACAATTGAATAATTGTAATATATAGTTTATGTTACTAATGATAAATTAAATATTCCTAATTTTCAAACTATTAATTTTCTTGTACAATTAACACAAGCAAATCATGCCTAATGTTAGTAATAATAAGCTTTGCCTCAATTAACATTAATCTATAAATATATACACTTTGTCTCCATTTTGAGATATCACATTTGTATCTCACTAGCTTTTATATAAATGCCTTAAGCCCTAAAGAAATTAATGAATAAGGCATTTAATATTAATTAAAGAGTGTAGCTAATGTATTATAGTTTATAAATAACAAACATTTAAAATTGCAATGATATGGTGAGAGAAATTTGGCAAGTTAGACTAAACACTATGTACTGATTGCTTAAACAATCTTATAGTATATGATTTCAACTATTACACAATATAACAAAAATATTATTTATTTTTATTTATTTTTTCAAATAGTTGGACACGTTAAAAGTAACTTTAATTTAATTAATTTTCTGATAAAATATTAAAGTTATACATGAGTAAAATGATTTTTTGTATTATTTTTAAGACTAAAATTATGTGACAAATACGATTTTAATTTTTTTTAATAAGAATTATGTATGAAACACGAATACCGCTTGTATAAAGTGATATAAATTTAATAATTTCATTTTATTCTGTATCAAAATTTCAAATTTCAATGAGAAAAGGCTTAAAAATATCTTAAATAAAATTATTAAAATTATGTCAAATACAAACTAAAAAAAAAAACATAAGAACAAATTTATCAAGCAACTTTTTAAGCACTTAAGTAACATAAAAATAGGTTAAGTTTACTTAAATTAGATCGAATGAATTTTTTTATTAACTAACAGGTTAATAACATAAACATAGGTTAATTTTTTATTAACTATATTAACTAAAATTAAGAGATATTAACTAATATGTTTTATTGACATAAACACTAATAAAAAGTTACATTAGAGTTAAAAAATAATTCGTAAATAATAGTCATCTTAATCAAGTTGACTCTGTTTAACGCCATCATCATTGAAACATTCTTTCAAAGATTTTATTATTAATGGTCCTTTTTTTACCTCTGAAATCAAATTTAGATAAAAGACAGACAGTCTTAAAATAAGATTAATGTTTATGTTGTTCATAAATTATGTGAAAAAAAGACAGCTTGCAGAAGAACATGTTTGCGCGTCTTTGTGCTGTCACTCATTATCTCTTTCATTTCTTTATTTTCACACTCATATATCAAACCAACCAAGATTTCTTAGTTCAACTTTCTTCTCTAATGCTACCCAACTTTCATCCTTTTTTTTTTTTCTTATTCTTTGCGTTAAACTGTTAAACTCTTATCTTCTCATTACCCGTTACTCAAATCAGATACATAACTCTTATCTCAGAACAAATCAAGATCAACAACTACCACGAGAACAACCTCTTCTTCTGTTTCTATCATCGGATCTACCTTTCTTCTCTCAGTTTTTAACTAGTCATGGTGTTTTCTCTCCACCAACGCTTCTGGGTTTCTTCCTCGTTTCTTCTTCTCTTCTGGGCCCTCTCTGTTTCTTCTCTCACTCCCACTTTCCTTTCCGGTAAATGTTTTTACTTTAAGCTCGACTTTGTTGTTGGTGTTGATTTTCGCAGAACTGTAATGTTTTTTGACAAGTTTCTGTGTTAATTGACATTTGGGGTTTTTCTCCTTTTTTGCAGACCACGTTTTCGATTCTCAAGCAAGTACTGGTCGGAACCTCCTTCAGGCGAAAAAAGGTTTGACATTTTTCATTTTGGTCGTTGTATTTTCGTTTTTTGTTCTATGCTTATGCTTTTGGATCTACCGATTATTAAGCTTTGAGTAAAAGGAAGAGAAAAACCACAATGCATAATATTATGTTTTTGTTTGTCATGTTAACTGATTTAGCCTATATTTTAAGTTCATTTACTTGTTTCCTCTCTATAAATACAAAAAAAAATGCTTTTTTGTTATGATTGACCTAGAGAATTAGTTGCATAGCTGATCCAAAAGACTAAAACTTGTAGGGATACAAGGTAGTCCCATCTGTGAGAATCAAAGGCCTTAATTATGATAGTTATAGGATGAAAATATGAAGGGAAAATAGTGTTTGTAGTTTACATTATCATCCAATTTAAAATTGTTATCCATGTTAAATTTGGTAACTTTTACCATAATTGTCTTAAAAGTCATATCTATATTGACTTCTAATTGTTTGACAGTATCAGATCTTTCTTATGTGATATATTTATGGTGGTCTGCTTATCTTTTCTTTATTATTATGGATTTTCTGTTTGTATCATTTTATTATGAGATTAAAGAAACTAGGCACATTCTTTTTGGATAACTGATAAACAAGAATTACTACTAGATTACTGCAATGCAAATTGTCTTCTATGTTTCATAGGATTTTTGTTATGCAACTCTTTAAGACATTTTATATCAGTTGGTTGAGGCGTGGGATATGAACTGAAAGTATGTTGTTTCAAACCCTCCAATTATTATTCTGATGATACTGTTTTTCACCTTGCACTGGCAGGTTGTTCTGTGAATTTCGAGTTTTTAAACTACACAATAATCACAAGCAAGTGCAAAGGACCCCGTTACCCTCCCAAAGAATGTTGTGGGGCATTTAAAGAATTTGCCTGCCCTTATGCAGATGTTATAAATGATCTAACAAATGAGTGTGCCTCAACCATGTTTAGTTACATCAATCTCTATGGAAAATACCCTCCTGGCCTCTTTTCTAGTGAGTGTCGTGAAGGGAAGCTTGGTCTTTCATGTCCTGCATTGCCACCATCAGCATCTGCAGATGACACTGCAAATCAAGTTGTGCACTATCCATCTCTATGGCTGATGCTCACAACCTGCTGCTTGATCTTGTTATTCTGATATATTTCTATACCAACTTTCATTCTTTTTTTCTTGCAGTATATTGATGTATTGCCATTTTTTGTATGTTGTGTGTGAATTACTTTTTGAGCCAAAAAAATGGCCATGTGCCTGTAGCTTGAGGATTGTATTAACCAAATTATGTATTGAAAAAAATTACTTGTGCCAAGTGAACTATCTTCTTGCTGCATAATCATATGCTTTGATTTGGTTTGAATGAAATGCTTCATATAACTTATTGGACAAAAATCTATGAAAAAACAATTTGTTGTCTTTCATTGCAGGGTTGCTGTTTGTCCCTATGTTCTGATTCTTATTCAATGTTTAATAACTTTTAATTGAATTATGTTTTATAAAAACAAACTATTTTTAGATTGAATATGCATATAAAATTTATATTGACCTAAAATTGTTTAATATTTTTATTTATATAGATAAAATTGACATTATATTGATTTTCTTTTTAATTCATATTTTATTTAACATGAATTATTTGAATTTTCTTTTATTATTCTTCTATTTTGTCAAAATTGACATAAACGAGATTATAAATTATAATTCAATTATTGATAGTGTAATAGGTACTGAAATTATATAAATATAATTTGATTTAATCACAAATAACTTCAATATGATTTAAGACGATCACAAAGTTTAACAAACTTATATATATATATATATATATATATATATAATTGTAGCTATGAACTGATGAAAAATGTTTAATACAACTTTAATTTTTCTTAGAAAAAAACGAAAAAAGTAAACCCAAAATAATTGTTATTGTCATACGAACTTACTATTAAACAATAATTATTTTATATCACTGAAAATTCAACTTAAATATTATATTATATTTGATTTCAACTTTTACATATAACATAATTGTTAAGAACTTACAAAATATCATTTTTATTTTAGTTTTATTGTTATAAATTATGATATCAAAATTTTTTAATATTATTTTATATATTATATAACTACTATAATGATTTATTAATATAAGGTCATTTTTATTCTTTGGACTAATCTGACATAATATATTTTTATCTTGAAAATATGAACCACTAAATAAAGTAGATCATATAAAATCTTTCTTACAAATACAAGTTATCTAAAATTTGAGCATTAAATTTTAAAACCAATATAAATGGAATTAAAACTAGTAAACTTTCAAGGGATGATTTTCCATCTTCATCAGTTTAGCATCTGTTTTCCATTGTTTAGGCATGAATACAGTACTCACTGTCCATTTCATTGCATAAAAGATGTATTAAAGATTATTATAATGAAGAACTGCATGTTTAATAGTTTCTATTAAATTGGTTCAGTTGGAAAACCATTGCAGACATAGAATGTTTTCAGTGCATAAAAAGGTTGCTATGATTGTAGACCAAAGCAAAAAGTAATCAAACTCAAGTGAAAAATTACAAGTTGAGGAGCAATTCATCTTAGAAGTTTATGTCATTCTTAAAGGGTACATCTCACGTCAACCATAAAAGTGAGAAGGAGAACCAGAAATACATTCCAATCTCAAAGCATTTTTCAAATAACACCAAACCTCTCACGTTGTGTGGTTTTGGTCTTCAACTACGACAGTTTCTTCACACTTGCAGTGTAGCCTTCAACCTTATTACATTATTCTTAACAGGCTAAATGTTCATTATATATAGGCTTCTTATAAACCAGGAAAAACATAGTATTTGTACATGCTAGAGCAGTTGCTACAATTCTTATCTTCTGTTCTTGCCCCTTAGGATAAGGGATAATCACCATATGAGGCTGAGTCTAGGCTTCTGACGAAACTGCTTTTTTGTGACACACCAATGACCAGGAAAGGTGCTCATCTGTATACAAATCAAAGACAGTTATCCTTGAATCAGACTCTCTTTATCACATTGACTATAAACTAAAATGTCTCTCCTATCAAGTAAACTAAATTTGTATGTTTATGATAGGTGGTAGATAACTCACATTGCCAATAATCTTAGCTCCAAACCATGGCGTATCAGCACCATATGGAGGAGGCATGACTCTAATTCCATTGAACACGTAGGGAGGAAGCAAGGCATGGAGTTCCTTCTCTACCCTTTCTGTGCCAGAATGGTTCCAAAAGTAGCATAGTTAGAACAATACCATACCAGAGGAGAGGCATTTAGTTCCATTTCATCTTTAGGCAAAGATATAAAATGGCTCAATCACATAAAAAAGAACATTTACCTGCCAAACCAGGTAGGCATGCAGTCCCCCCTGATAAAACTATAGTCTTGTACCAATCATTGTCACCTGGTAAATCTGCAGAATGACAGCGTTCCACACAAAGAGCTATAGCTTGGTGTAGACCCATGGATTGCCTAAACCAAACAAGTAACTGCAACATAAGCTTCATGGAATATATAAAACAAAATAACAAAAAGAAAGAATTTACATACTAAGTTGTAACACATATTATGACCATGACATGCGATGCAGTGTAGTTAGATTTGCATATCGATTGGTTACAAAATCTTCCAAGTTGGATGGATACACGGTGCCAACTGGTTCCCTCAAACTTTAGACAAAGATTTCTGAGTTGCACATTTACTAGCCTGAGAAAAGATAAAAATATTATATTTTTCCTCCCACTCCTCTTGAATATCTTCGAACCTTCACTTTTTTGGTTACAGCCAGACAAGTGCCTTTAGTCACTTCTTCCTTTTTCTCAAATTATATAAAATTTCTTATGCTTCGAGGATATCTTGTTGTCTTTTCAATCATACCAATTAAGTATTATATTGTGATTTATTCTCATGAGTTTACCATGGATAACCCTTTATGAAATGCAACTCCAAAAGTTAAAACAGTTCAAGGATTGAAGTAACAGGAATTTAACTTAACCTAAAAACATGATTTCAATTTCATCCAGTAAAAGCTGGTAGAAGATGAAATTTAGTGCATGCTTTAAAGATGACAAAAATTGGCAACATCAACCTAACAAAAATAACTTTTTTGCTCAATCCAACAAGCCATTAATTATTGAAATTTGATTAAAAAGTTGGGAAAATATAACAAATAGTTGAAGTCAGTTCATAAGAGAGATATCAAATAAAGACTTTATATAGTTATGCCAATCATTTTCATTTTAACAAAACCTCCTCCTCGTTCTTGTGTTTGAGTCAACCAATTAAAAAAGGATAGTTTAATTATTACTATTTTTGACAAATTAGCCCATACAATGCAAATGGGAACCCTAAGTTTATTGGGGGTAGGAGTAAAAAAAAGAAAAATGAATTTTATTTATTTTCAAGTCAAATGCACTTTTGCAAGCAATCCATCTGAATAGACAATGATATCACATGCTACATTATCAATGGCCATAATCATCGCAGAGTATTTGTATGATTGAAGCAAATATGCGTGATTAATCTGTCATATCTGTATGGCAATAAATTTAAAAACTTACACTCCAGCTAATTGAGGCTGGAATAAGATCTCTGCTGTCTGAAACCTCTCTTTTGAGAGGGTAAACCATCCTTCTCCTGCAGCTTCATATGATGCTTGTGTATCTTTTGATAGCTCAGCTTCATAATCATGTGCAACATAGCATAGTTTCTGTAGCCATGCAAATAACAAATTACCAAACAACTTCTGAGAGAAGAGGTTTAAGTAAAAGATATCTACTAATCATTCCTACCACACTTCAGTGCAAAAGGGAAAAAAGTACAAGAGATAAAAACATATAAAGGCAATTAGAAGCATATAATGAGGGATTTGTTCAAACAGTATCCCAGGTCATCTCCCAGATGAGAATCAAGAAACATCCTTCAAGTAATGAACTAGCTTATAAAAATGTTAAATATTTTGAATTCCAAAATCTAATCCATTTGAGAAAGCTAGAAGAAAATAAATAGAAGTAAATGTATACAAGTAGATTGTATTTCATAAGTAATGGAGGGTCCTATTATACTGTCCTCTTAGATGTACTGTGGTACCATAATTGACCTGATTGACATCATAGAGTAAATCTCCACTCTCTAAATATTTCAGAGCACAAAGATGAATATCAGTACCTCTTTCAGTGTGCGAACAGTGTACAGAGATTGAAAATTTAAGTTGTTCAATTGCATCTTCTCCCTCAGAAATCCTGTAAGTTTCAGTGCTCCCAGCCCCACAGTTTCCACACCCACCTTGCGCATTACTTTACCATTTAAAACTGTGAAAAGATAATACCGGTCACAATTGCAACAGATGGAAAAGTAGAAAAATGTTCATTAGCTCCTAACATACAAAATACTGTTTGTGTATCAGAACAAAGTGGTGACATTTAAGCATTATGAGTCTTTCCCAGACCCCATTTGAATTTCAAGAACAATTAATTTGACACAAAAAAAAAAGTGTTGTTAGGCATAAATAAATTAAGAATTATATTAAGACAGCAAAAGGTAAGAGACAAGGAAACAGAGCATACTTGGAACTATAGAAGTGACTTGAAAACCTATATTAACAACTATTCCAGAAGTTCGTTTTGCAGCGTACAGAGCTAGAGTGGCCTACATTTTACAACATAGATAGTAAATACACATGAAAATAACAAGAAATTACAGAAACAAACATAATTCATTAGGGAAAAAACCACGCACAAATACTTTCAATAGATAATGTTTTGAATATTTGTAAACAAGGTTCTATTCTCCAAATTTAGACTCGTAAGTTGACAGAGAATAACAATTCTACTGCACTTAATCAAGTGCTTTGCGCTCTCACTTGCTTACAACTTCAGCAGAAAAAGTGAATACATAGAATATGACAGTCAAATCCTAATTTTCAAGTGACTCAATATACTTGATAGAAAAAACATATATTAAATGTAAAATAGCATTCATGTCAAACAAACAAGAAAGCATAAACATGAATTACCTGGTTGACAGCACAAACAGCAGGAACATTCATGTCAAACAAAGAGGCGTAGATTGCCTCTTTAAGCTGTCGTCTTGAAGATTTTGCTGATTGAGTATCTGGAATGAGGAAATAGATTAACATTGTACAGCTGAAATCATATTGGAAGAAAAACTTACATATTATTTGTTGAAATTATAGGAGTGGAAATGGCATGTCAAGACTGTGTCCAAGACAGAGTGTAGCCTCGTGTCTAGAATACAATGAACACTGCTTCTGAGAGATAGAACAGGTTCCCCTCGATGCTATGCCTACCATTTGATAAAAATCACACAGGATCCCGAAAAATGAATAACCAGAGATTACTACCACAAAGAACACCAAGAAACAGCTCAAACATGTTAAGCTTGATGAATAGAGAGAAAGCATGTCAGAATTGACCCCTGAACACAGACAAGTGCAATACATAGGATCCTAAGAGACATGGGAAGGTAGCCAACAAGGCACGTGACAGGGTGAGCTACACATGTTCGCATGATAGGGTGCCTGTTAAGGCACATGACAAAGCCCCAGGAGACAAGCTCAAAGGGGCACTTGATCAAACATTTCTGAGACAGTTTGTGCCGTCACCTTGATAGTTTATACCTTAGATTATGGATTGGAGACCAATTACCCAGCCCTGAAAATGATAGGACTGTAACAAAACATTCCAAGCAAAATAGTTCCAAATTTTAGGGAATACCACAGAGGTCAAGTCACAAAATGATGGGTTTTTCTCTGATGCAGAAAAACCAACGAACAACTATGTACAACAAAGAAATAAAATAGATGACACCTGAATTTAAAACAGAACTATCGTAACAATTGTGTTAAAGTTCTTATAGTACTCCTTTTTCTTTTCTTTTGCCAACCACTTGAGTATATCATAAAATGAAACTGACCTTCATAATGACATATTGGTACTGAAACAATAACCGGTTGTTTATTTGGTTTTACCTGCATCCTGCCAACAACATAAGACATGTATAAATTAGAAACAAAGCTTTTCCGAAGTGCTTGAGTGAGAATCACCACTCAATTGAAAGACCTATTTATATTTGATACCAATTGGAGTGCAAGACTAGGTATGATGAAGCCTTGAGGAAAAAGAATCCTCCGGCTCTTTATTTACATTAATCAGAAAGGAATGCCAATAAGAGAAGAATCCCTTGATTGTAGGGATGATGCAATCTTAGATCGAATGTAAAGACAAAAACAGTAATAAGGCAATGATTCTAATAACTGAAATAAAGGAAAAAGGAACAAATCTCAACAATATTCATAAGTATTACTAACATAACCATTGTGAATTACATCTTAGAAGAGATTGAACCCAGCAATACAAAGTATTGAGGCTATTTGGGAAGAGGAACAACATTGAAAATGCTCTCATATTTTCAACAAAACAATTATGCCTTTATTCGCGATAAGTATGAGTATTTCTCGAGTGATAAAACTTAAATAATCATTAAAAATAATGCCCCCTCAACAGAGTGATTGCTCTGGTACAATTTACCTAAATACGTACACAGATATGCTAAAGTGCAAGCGAGACACCAATAAGGATTTACTTCACTTAAAAGATTATTAAGTGTTAACTGTAACCATTCATCCAACAAGAAGGGAGAATCAGAATGGCCCAATACCTGTTATAAATAGTTGCGAAAAAATGTCGAAGCCTAGTATACATTGGAGACTCAATGTTACCAAATTCCTGTCCATCAAACAGGAAAGAAAATATGCTGCCAAGTCAGAATAAACTGAAAAATAGAGAAAGCAATGCCTAGTATCTGCATAAGTGTTTTCGTCTATTTCGAGGCTCCACTAGATCAAAGTCAAAATGAGAACAAGGTAAACTGAAGATGTGCAAGCAAGCCTCAGTTAGTGCCAATTTACAGTTCAAATCATTACCAAAAATGTTGCTGATCGACCAGATGGACATTCGTATTTGCTCCAGCCAAATTTGCAGTAGCCAGAACCACCTAGAGAGATCAATGGACAAAAAGAAAAGTAAGAGAAAATAGAATCATAACGAGTAAGAGAAACATAAGCTCACAGTACAAAACTGCTATACTAACCATCAATAATAATAGAACCAGGAACTTGTGCTCTCTGGCCATAAATATGCTTGAATGATAGCTGGGGCCAGAGGCCAGAGTAAGCTCTGTAATTCAATATCACAAAATATCAATCACTTTCCCTCATAAGATCCATAAAAGCATAGAACATCAATCACATGCACAACCCATCAAATTGAGCACAAAATACAATACCAATTACATGCATAAGCACCAAATTGAGCTCACAACACCACCCATCAAATCACAAAATTTCAATCTCTATGAAGTAGACAATGCAGTCCATGAAATTCAATACAACACCATTAAAATTACCAAATAAAAATCACTTGTACATCCCGTTGAACAAAACAAAGCACACAACACCAAAAAAAAAACATGCAGACTGACCATTGCTAAAACCACCAATCATCACTAGCCAACCCATCATCAAAACACAAAAATTTAAAGCCTAGCAGCACAAACAATCAAACAAAGCACACAGCACCAATAACACACACAAACCATCATAGCTCAAAGAAACAACAACCATTTGGACCACCCACCAAAACACAAAAGTTCAATCACCAACAGCACAACCCATCAAACACACGAAAGGCAAGATTTGAATCACTACCACAGCAACCACTGGCACCACCCAACAAAGCACAAATTAACACACCACCAACCACTAAAACTTAAAATTTCAATCTCTATCACCGCGCAATCCATCAAACTCATCAGCCAGACACAACAATCAATCCATGCAAGACCCATCACAGCAAAAACTTACACCACCCATAAACCACAATTTTTCAATCACAATCCACCAAATTCACTAGCACCCATCCAAGCACAAGTCACCAGCACCACCCCAAAAAAAAAAAAACAAAATTTCAATCAGAAACTAGCAAATTGACTAGCAACACCCATCAAGGCACAAAAATTTCATCCATGAAAAGAAGGGAGATCAACAGTAGTACTCACGGAAGAGGGTAACCAGAACTCAAGGTGGTCTCAGCAAAGAAGACAGAATCCCCAGAAGGTTCAGCCTGATGGGTCTGAAGGAAGTAAATCCAAAGTCTGTTATCAGACACAACGGATCTCAAACTCTTGCAAACCACACTCAATTTTGCAACCCCTTTTGGACCCAAAAGCTTCAAAATTTGCACCAAGATGTCACTGGGCAGCTGCTCCAAGTCCCCTATGTCAAAATGTGCCACTTCTAGCGAAAGTCTTGTTGTAGTTGTTGTTGATGATGATGATGAAGATGCTGAGGTTGAAGAATCAGATCTCCACAACACCATTTCCCAAGCCTTCCTGAGCAGCATCGTCATGTTGAGAAGAATGAGCTAAGCTTACCTACCTATCACACCAACACACTCAATCTTTCTGTTCTATTCTGTCCTGTTCTGTTTCAATCCTGTCCATGTGATTCTAACAAATAAAACACCATACACATGTTTTTTTTGTTTCATTGTTCTTATTCTTAAATTATTCATTTTTATATAAAATATATATATATCTCTCTAGAATCTTCTTTCCCAACTACCTATTTCTTTTCATCATAAAACTTTCAAATTTAATTTTTTTACTGAAAGATTAGAAAAAAAAAATTCGAAACTCAAAGTTCTTTTTTTTTTCAATAAAAATCGTTTTTTTAATTAAAGCACATATTTGAAAACATAAAATACGTATAAAAAATATATTTATATCTCTCTAGAATCTTCTTTCCCAATTACCTATTTCTTTTCATCATAAAACTTTCAATTTCTTTTTACTAAAAAATTAGAAAATAAACTAATTAGAAACTCAAAGTTCCTTTTTTTTCAATAAAGGTCGTTTTTTAATTAAAGCACTTATTTGAAAACATAAAATACGTCTTTTTTTTTTATACATAAGACCTTTTTTAATTAGGTCAGAGAATTGAGA
>Ga0099825_1008286_pt1 | contig 12350 bp, 6 predicted proteins | sample SiratroredBW_FD_76838 | JGI IMG/M metagenome (GOLD analysis project Ga0099825, IMG submission 76838) | Root nodule microbial communities of legume samples collected from California, USA - Siratro red BW | ecosystem: Host-associated > Plants > Roots > Nodule | place: USA: California | collected...
ACCCTATTGATGCTTGGATGAGATCCAGTAGGGAAACTATTTGAGCGAACATGGAATTTGGTTGCCATGGTTACTCGTTTTGTATTCTTTTCTTTTACAAAGGAAGCTCAATGTTTTTCTGCTATCACCAAATCCCTCACTTTCTATATATAGGTGCAGTTCATGATTCATACCTGTTATTAAAAAAAATAGGCAGCACAGCTAACCTCTAATGATCAATGTGAGCATGTGGTACATACATGTGTTTCCTACTTATAAGCTGAGTTTGTCACATCTCTGCCAAACATTGTGCACTATTATTTGTGATATAAAAGAGGCCACATTATTGAAATTGGTTTGAGGTGTATAGATGGCATGTCCTCCCAGTGTTGGCAATCAGAAAACCTCATTACTCATCACCTAGTTTGCCTGCTTTGCTGCCACATTGCCTCTTGATTTCACAATAAAAAAATAGTGCTGTTTCAGCTCAAGGGATATGCATTATCTGGCTTGTCACAATGGTAAGGAGCTAGAATTGCGAAAATAAATGGTTTTTTTGTGGATGAGATCCGGATCTCGTGGGATATCACTTGGACAACAATTAGAATTGTATATAATTTTGATTACTGGTTTCCAGAACAAAATGAATGGTTATTTGGCGTGCACGAGTGGCTTGTAACCCTTATGTCTTATGATTTTACCAACTTTTTCACTATATAAACCAATCATGTGGTACATATAAAAGGACCTGTTCCTTACTGTCCCATTGTCAAGGGGTTGGTGTATATATTTGTTAAGTGCTCAAGAGAAAAAAAAATGATTATGGAAACATCACAGATTTCCAAATCTCAAAATCAAAGGTGATGCAGGATTAATGGTTTTGTCTGAATAACAGATTTGGTGAATGCACACATATCATTTGTGTTTAGCATGTTGGTCTTTTGCTTCCTAGCAGTCATAGTTTCTGGTGAAAATAAACTTTTGATAAATCTGGACTCAAAAATAAATATACAGTTATAGATTCTTCATGACTAGCGTTGTGCTAAAGTGTTGGACTGAGAAGAAAAAACACATCCGTTTATATGCCAAGGTGGATCTGTCAAAGAAAGTTGTTACTGCACCCAAAATGGGAGCCCATGTAGATTAAAAGAAGGGTTTTGGGTCACTCTCCTTATTACTCTTAATTCAAGATGATATTTTAGTAACTATTTGATTAAATTTATCTAAGTACTGTAGTTAAGTTGTGCAAATTTACTTTTAATAGTTGCAATACTATTAGTTGTTAATGGACTTATAAAGGAGGTGTTTAGTGTTTTAAATTATATCCTACGCTTATTTTATATATTACCATTCATTTAATATTTTCTTAAAAAATAAAATAAGATTAAATTTAGATAGATTTAAATTTTTAACAAAATTAATTCTATGATTAATTTAGAAAATCGAAATTACTAAGCGAATGATTTTTCTCTTTAAAATTGATTTAATTCAATCAAATTAGAAAGAATCTCAACCTAAAATAACATTATATTTCTATTTTTTTGGAGTTGGAGAATAATATCTTAAGAAATCTTCCATTATGTTTTGTTTGTGGTCCACTATGCTTTTAAGTTATGAAAAACTGCCTACTGCTGAAGGATATGTCTGTGATAAGACGTATTTTTCAATCATTTAATTTTTTTATTTTTGTTGTAAATTCATCAATAATTTTTTTATAATCAAGATTTAAAAAAAAAAACTATTTCAAGTAGAAATTAGAACAAGACCATTCAATATATTATGTGACATTGGAAATGGCATGTAAGATTTTTGATAATTTTAATTTCAAACAACTTTTTCAGTAGATAGAAAACAAAAATAATTAATATTATTCTATAATTTATATATGTACAAAGAAGTAAGGTTTGTGATGGTTATACCGTAATTAATTCTTTAAGTACATTAATAAGGTATACCATAATTAATTCTTTAAGTACATTAATAAGGTATAATTTTTTTGATTTGTTTTATATTACATTGTATTTATTATGCTAAGGGAAGAGATGAGTTATAAAACAACAATAAGATTGCATTTTATTTATGCTTTGTTTTTGTTCCAGGCATTAGTTTGTATGAAAGTGATAAACAATAGTTTTTTTTTATTAATTTTAATAAAATATTTAAAATAAGAAAAATAGTCTAAACATTTTATGACTTTATTTTTTTAATAAGGAAAGATGAAAATATCTTAAAAAAAACTAGATGAATCCCCATTTTTCACATATTGTACCTTGATTGAGAATTTTTTTAAGTGAATTCAACCAAGTAATTGCTTGTCATTAATTCTAATCCTCCAAACTTTGTACTAACTTTTAGCTACCCTTTATTCAAGGGTACTGCTTGATGAAAGAGGAGAAAATTTTTCTTATTTTAAAAAAGTAAAAATATTAAATTTGATTTGCTTTAATTTAAATATATTATCTTTTAAATATTTATTTAGACAAGATAATTGAATTTTAATTTATTTGTTGAGATAAAATATTTTAATTACTATAAAATAAAATAAAAAATTAATTTTAAATTATTTAACAAATTAAAAGTATTATTAGATTATGTTTTCCGTTTTAAGTGGATTTAAACTATTTTCAGTGAAAATTTATTAAGATTTTTTAATGAACATTAATAAGATTTTTTATGATATCAATCGAGATTATTTTTAATTGATATTATTTAGAATTATTTCAAACGACATTAGTAGAGTTTTTTTATTATGATGGTAGTCGAAATTATTCATCGCGAAAAACTTATCAATATCATAACAAATCTTGATCTAGTTTCATCAAAAATTAGTAATAAGAAAAAATTCTATAGACTAAAATAGAATCCTAACAAATATTGACTAAAAAATCTAATTGGCATTTAACTAATAAATAAATAAATTAAATTGATGGAGCTCTAAAAGAGGAGAAAGTTTTAAAAGACAAGAGAAATTATAAAGAATTTTAGTTTTATATTTTAGATAAAATTTAAAATTTTATATGAAATGAGTAAATAGTGTACAATAAGTATTGACATGTTTTGTTGTTGATAAAAAATGACATGTTTCATTTTTAATACAACAAAAATTACCGTCTAACTATTAACAAATTAAATTTTGTTATTTTTATTTGAATTCTGTTAATTGTTAACATAAAATATTTAGTAATTGTCATGTATATTTATTCAAGAAAAAATTAACATTAATTAAGAGAAATTAACATTAACTGAGCATGTTTTATTTGAATTTAGTTAATGGTTAATATAATTGAGCACATGTTTGATTTTTATTAATGATCACGTGTGTTTATTAAAGAAAAAATTAACCATAATTAAACACGTATGTATTTGAATTCAATTAATGGTTAATATAATTAAACAAATGTATGTATGTTTGTTCTTTAATAATTCTCACGTATATTTATTAAAAGAAATATTAATCTTTTTTGAACACATATGGTTACATTATTTTGTTTGAATTCAATTAAGATAATAATTCACGTGTTTGTTTGAATTAAATTAATCGTTAACAAAATTACACACATGTTTAATCTTTAGTAATGATCACATGTGTTTATTAAAAGAACAGATCCCTAAAAGGACAAACTCTTGTCATGGTAACTGAACAATGGTTATGACAAATTAAGGGAGAAAAATATATATTTTGAAACTATAAAATGAAAGAGAGAAGGAAATGTCATATTTGGAAGAGAGAAGCACAAGAGATCATTGATGGTGGTAAGGTAAGTCTGAAACCTTTTTTTGTCCTTTGAAAATATTCTGTTAGTAAACAATTTGAAACATAATCTACTTAACATAATCTTTTAAAATTTTCTCGCCAAACAATATATTTTGATAAACATTTCAAATTTTCTATAAAAAAATTCGTTTTCCTTTAAAAACTCTTTCTCCAAACATATTATTGCTTTTTTATGTTTTGTTTAAAACATATTTTTTTTATTTTATTACAATATATAAAATATAATTTTATTTACACTTTTTATTTTATTTATTTCAAGCATTAATTTGTTAGAATTTGATAAAAAAAAGTTGGTTTTATTAATTTTATCTAGATATTTAAAATAAAGAATAAAAGTAAGCATTTTTATATGTTTTATTAAAAGTAAAGCATTAAAATCTAAAATATCTTTTAAAAAGAAACAAAATTTTCAAAGTAAATCACTATTTTTGTTTATGAGAAATGACATATACATTCCTCTTGATATATTACTAATTAAAGGACACTCACACACTTTTTCAGTTTTCTTTTTTAAATAGAAATCCATCTCCTATGAATGCTTTAATATTATATATTACAAATATCATAAAACTAAATTATAAATAATCTTATAAAAATATATAAAGTTATATTATTTATAAAACATTATTTTAATATAAAAATACATAAATAATTATAAGATATATAATTAAATTTATTAATTTATTATTATATAAATTTAATTACAAAAATAAATTAATGTATATGATTGTAGTTCTGTTAATAATATTAGGGAATGGCTGTTTATTTAAAAACTACAATATGATGTTATTTTTTTCTGTGATGGATTTTTTCAAATCCACTTGGTTAAAGAATAATCTCACTTGCGATAGTATGTCTATGCTTGTACGGGAGAGCTTTCACACATACGCGAATTCCTATGGATCATTTTCTTTATTTTTTAATATTGTTCTAAAAGACCTTAAAAAACATAAGAACAACTTTACTGGTTAAATTATTCAATTTTTTAGTGATAAATTTTTTAAACGTTACATTTTAAAACTTATTTTTTTACATAATTTTATTCAAATTTTAATAAATATATTATTTTAACATAAAATAAAAAGATAAATATTACTTTATTGAAAATATAAATAACAAAATAAATAAATCTTTAAAAATTAAAGGGTTGCATAATTGTCATTTAAGATCACTTTAACTTTAGGGGAAGGTACTTAATTTTCCCTTTTTTATTTATTGTGCTTGAGTAAGAAATTTTTCCCTTTTTATTTATTTATTTATTGAGCTTGACTAAAAAGGTTTTCTCTTTTTATTTTTGGTTTTTGACTAAGAAATTTGATTTTTTTTAGTGAATTTACCCATGCCATTGTTACGAAATCTCCATGCCTTATTTAGATGTATTGATAGATGAAGGACTAACAATTGATTATTTTTACACTTTACTTCTTGCATTTACTTCAATTTTTTTAATACTAAAATTTTTAAAATAATTTATTTCAAGATTTTATTTGTATAAAAATTATTAGTTTTTATTGTTTATAAGAAACTATTTAAAATAAGAAAAAAATGCTCAGGTTTAATTAAGTTAAAATACATAATCATTTTAATATTTTCAATTGAATCTTTATTAAAAAAATTATATTGAGTGTTAATTTTCTTTTATCTTTGTTTGCACACATTTTTTTTTCATCAACGTGTTCCTCATTCTTGGGTTAACTCTTGGACAATAAATGGCTATGTTGACCAATATTTCATAAATGGAAAGAGGAAAGTAAGAATCAAATTATTCCCTTGATGAAAAACTACAAAATAATTAGATAAAAATTATAATAATAAACAATTCACAAACTGAATTTTTTTAATAGAAATTCAATTTAAAATAATTATATTTAAGATATATTTAAAAATTAATTCATTATAATTTCTAATCATAAAATTATGTCACTTATTTATAAATACAAAAGAGAAATTTGAAATTATAAATATAATACTAACAATTAAAAAAATTTAAGATATCTCTTTAATAATTTTATAAAAAATATTTATTGATTTTATAGTAAGAAAAACTAACTCAAATAAAATTCTTAAATATTAATTTAATTTAATTTAATTAAATCTTGTTTAATGAAAAATCAAATACTTCATAAACACCCTAGGCAGATATTTTTTGATTTGCTAGGCAGTTATACTGATAACACTTTGCTGCATATGCCGTGGTTTTCTCCTTCCTCATATCAGTCACTTCTATTGCTTATACGTTGAAATTCGCAAAAATGACTCAACAAAATCAAATAGCAAAAGCAGAGTTTACACTTTTAGTTATTATCAGAATATTATTACTGTTCCCGTACCTGAAAGGCACAAGCATATACCTCTGCTAGATATGAAATTATTCTTCATGATTTTTGTTAGTCCCACATCGATAAAACTCATGTTCAAATACTAAACTAAACCAAACTTATTAATTGAACCACATGAATTATCTGTTGATGAGGAATATGAGTAATGAATCCACCTTTTTCTTCTGAAAAATTCTAAAATGCGAACCGAATTCATTAGTTAAAGCCACCACTACTAGCTAGTGCCCTCTACACTAACTCTATTCTTTTTCATTCTCCAAGTTCATTCATTTACATTGCTTAACCTTGGTAACAGCTATAAATATCCTTCATTTCAACATGGGAACATCCACAAACTCTCAAGATTTGTGTTTATCTTTTCAACTTTATCATACCTCTGATTCATCATCCCTCATGGCTTCCCTTGATGGTCAAAAAACTAATGAAACTTCATTCAACCATGTTGAGATTCCTATTCCTGTTCATCCAATTGGTGTAGAGCCAAAACCAAACCAAGAAATTGAAGAGAGAAACATAGACTATTCCCAGAGGGCGAATTGGCTGCGTGCAGCAGTGTTAGGAGCCAATGATGGTTTAGTCTCAGTTGCATCATTGATGATGGGAGTTGGAGCTGTCAAGGAGCACATCACAGCCATGCTTCTTGCTGGTTTTGCAGGCTTGATTGCTGGGGCATGCAGCATGGCAATTGGAGAGTTTGTGTCTGTGTACACTCAGTATGACATAGAAATAGCTCAAATGAAAAGAGATAGAGAAAACAATAATATTATTGGTGGAGTGAGTGAAGAAGCTCAGAGGGAGAAGTTGCCAAATCCATTTCAGGCTGCTCTAGCATCAGCTCTTGCATTTTCTGTGGGTGCAGTGGTGCCACTGCTAGCAGCAGCATTCATAAGGAACCATAAAATCAGGCTTGGTGTGGTTGTTGTTGTGGCTAGCCTCACATTGGTGCTGTTTGGTGCAGTAGGAGCAGTGCTTGGAAAAACTCCACTCACAAAGTCTTGCCTTAGAGTGCTCATTGGAGGCTTGATGGCTATGACTATAACATTTGGCTTCACCAAGTTATTTGCCTTTGCTGGGATTTGAATCTTTGCTCTTTTTAATTTTTGACTTCTAACTACTACAGTAGCTAGCAGTCAAGATTTTAGTTTTGTTTTCTCCAACAATAATATTCACATTATTACAAAAATTGTTATATAAAAGGTGTTGTCTTGCATGCTAGACACGCCTTAGAGAAAGAGACAAATGTACAATGTGATATGAAAAGAGATTAAGTGAAATGAATGATGGTTATGAAAACACTGAATTATTGTTATAGTTCATTATATTGATGTCATAGCTATTACATCCCAACCTGATAATTTCTAATAACATTATATTTTAATTTGAATAAAAGAACATAAAACAAGAGCCCTTGCTCCAGTTCTAAAGAAACTTTAAAAGAATAAAATGTATCTGTCAAGAAAAAAGGTTAAAGAATCACTTAAAAATAAGATTTAGTTACTTTGAAAGGCAAAGAACATTTTCAAACTTGGAAAGTCATGCACGTTTTCTAATTAAATAAAACATGTACTTGAACTTTCTATCACATCAGATGAGTGCAAGTTATTTTACACATATATTAATTCAGATGTGTCACATCCTGTGATCTTTAAATTAAAGCATGGAATATTTGTACTATACAAGTTAAACAAAATATTGCTTAATCAATCCAAGAGAATCCCGACTCATGTAACATCTTTTTGGAAACAAAAGTCTATTTATTTATGCACCAGTATAAATAGAGTTTAAAATTTCATGCTTTCACTCTGCATAATGTTCTTGACCTTTTCTAAATCAGGCCTTTATTTTGACACAAGACATTACCACATAATGTGTTTGTAATTCTTTTTATATATTATTCAACTTTATTTGTTTTATTTGAAATGGGACTTTCAACTCATATATAAATTTAGATTCTTAATTCATTTTTAAACCTTTATTATTTTCTTGAACTTCCTTTACTGTGACTACGACCCTATCTGCACTCGTCAATATGAATATGATCAGTGGATGTTTGAGTAGCTTGTATAAATTAAATTTGATATAGTTTTTATATTTTATAAAATAAATTTTAAATAAAGTGATTTATGTTGAAAACTTTAGTCTTAGTTGGTAGTAAAAGTTAGCCACAAGTGTAACTCAACTTATAAAATTACAATTTCCCCTTATAGTCTCACGGGATATTAGAAGAGAAAATCACATTAAGCATGATATTAAGAACAACAGAAGAACATTCTTATAAGGAGTGGTTATGTATGCTTCTGGGATTTTGATACTCTGCAAATAAGTAGAAGTGCATCAATAATAAATTTATTTTTGAAACTATACAATTACAATTTCAACTCTCTGTTTATTTTTTTAATAAATTAATATTTATAATTTTGCTACGGGCAATTTCTTCTAAAACTGCAGATGACTGTTACAGCATATAGAGTATAGTATTTTCATGAAACCTTTAAAATGCAGATCAGTTATGATCAGTTGTAACATTTACTTGGGACTATATACCTCCATTAGAACTAAGAGAAAAAGTGAAGTGTTCACATTTTTGTTATATAGAGTATAAATACTTGTTGCATTTGATTCTATATCTTTTGAATTGTGTAGATGCACAATTGGATGAGGCAAAAAATTTCAATCCTCAGCAGATCCCTAAAATTTGGATGCTATGGAGGATTTGGAGAAGAAAATCATGACTCGGCAGTAATTCTCACTGAACCATCCAGAAGCTCTTCTATGCATTTCTCCCTGTGATGATTGGATATGAGCTTTCGGGTTGATGCCATGCTGAGAAGATCTTCCAAGCAAATATGCAAAGCTTGAAGCAAGGACAAGCCAGTGCCAATGGACTTTGATGAGGATGTGGACGTGGCTTCCCAAGTTTTAAGCTTCGTCAGCTCTTCCTCTATTGTTAAGGTGCTAGGATGAGATTCAGAAGGAAAACTATTTGAGCGAACATGGAACTTCTTTGCCATGGTAACTCTTTGTATTTTTTTTTTTTTTTCTTTCTCAAAGGAAGCTCAATGTTTTTGTGCTCTCACCAAGCCTTTAACTCTTAATATATAGATATATTATAAATAATGCAATTCATGATTATTCCTACTGATAAAAAAATAGGCACCAAACCTCTAAGCATGTGGTACCTGCATATGTTTACTACTAATTTGGCAAGCTTGTCACATCTCTGCCAAATATTTTGCACTATCATTTGTGATATAACACAGGCCATGTTGATAATGAAATGCGTTTGCTGTGTATAGCTGGCATGTTCTCCTGGTGTTTGCAATCGGAAAACCTCATTAGTCATCAACCAGTTTGCCTCCTTTTTTGCCACATTTCATTTTGACTTCAAATTATAAAAATGTTGTTTCAGTTTCAAGGATGTCCATTACCTGGCTTGTCTAAAGATAGGAAGCAAAAACTGCAAAATGGGATAATAAATATTTTTGGTAGATGAGGTTCAGATCTGGAGGGATACACTTGGACAACAATTGAGTTATTTATAATTTCGATTGCAGTTTGGACAAAATGAGGGTTATCTGGTGTGTACACGAGTGGCTTGCAACCCTTATGTCTTCCTTGTTGATTTACCAACTCTTTCTTTACTCCATTGTGCTTTAAACAAAATAGTTTCATTCCTTTATATTTTCTTTTAGAAATCTTGGGGTACATACGAAGGACTAGTATCCTACAGTCCCGAACAGAGTCTTATCTACACTCACAAATTATTAAGTTTCTGTTTGTTAATGAATTATGTGGAATAAATTATAATAAAAATAATTTTGAATTATTGACTATATTGTAGAACTTATACTTGAAAATAATTTTCTGAAAACAAGAGTAGGTGAAAAGGTGGAATGTTGTAACTATTAGAGAAATTAGAATTTAGAAACAGAGAATGAGAACATTTCCCTAGCTGAACTGGCCTTGAAGACTTTTACTTGTAATGTTTATTCTCATTGAAAATGAAGGCATATACAGAAACAAGGATTAACACAAAAATCAGGCAGATCTTTCACCCAAACTGCCCTTATATTCGTTTTACTCAAAAAATTAATCATTGATGTTGGAGTATTTATAAGGTTTATCAGTTCAACCATTAGCTCATTAATTACTATGCAGTGAAAAACTAAAGCAAGCTTATTGATTCCATCCTTTCAACTTTCTGATATAAACCTGCTTTAACTTACTCTAACTCACACTATATATTAAGGGCAAGTAGGCGGAGTAAAAAATATAACACTTTTATATTTTCAAGCACAATATCATAAATAAGTGAGATGCAGAAGGCCACAGTAGTTTACTAGTTCTACTCTCATCTAAGACCAATATTTTGTCTTCTATGAGTATTTTCTTATGAAACTAATTGTACAAGGAGCTTCTTATGAAGAGGGGCGATTTTGTCCCTATAATTGCAATGGATGATTTAATTTGGCAAGAATAAAATCTATATTATATTTTTTTAACCAATGGGTTGTTAGTGAAAATATAGACATTGAAATTGTTCTGATAATCATTCAATTACTTGTGAAGGTATGATATGAGCTTGGCTGTTTTGTAGCTTTCTAACAAACTACAATAAATATGAATTTTTAATTGATAAGGATTCTTACTGACTTTATCCTACTGGATTATACTTTTTTTCATTCCATGTACTTTGTCATCGCCTTTTTGTTTGTAGCAAACATTATTTCTTAATTCTTGAGGTGTTAGCTCGTTGTTGGAGCATTGTTTCTATGATTATCATGTGAAGCATTTTTCCTAAGAACAAATTTTGTAAAACTAGTAAGCAGCAGACAGAAAGATATGTTTTCTGGTATTAGATATATGTCATTAGTGTACTGTGCTAATTGAGGCTAATTCTGCAACATGGAAATGCTCCTTGTTAGAAATTTAAGTATAAGTTTAAAAAGAAGACTCACAAATTCATTTGTCTTAAGATTTTTTGATTGAGGTGATGTTATAATTCCCTATATTTATGCTTATGATTATACAATTTTGCCTAAAATGTCTTCTTCTTAGGAAATGGTATAAAATGATGGTAATGCTATTTTTTACCCAGTAATATCTAACATGTAAATTATAAATTTCAGTCATAAAAACAATATAAATGTAAAGGAATTAGGAAAAAGCTGACTGCAAAAGAAAAAGTATATCGACATATAGAGTATAAACATTTCATTGTATTTGATAGTGTACCTATTGAGTTGTATACATGTACAAATTGATGGGACAAAACTTTTGAATCCTCAACGGATCCATAAAATTTGGAGAGAAAATCATGACTGAACACTCTAATCTATTGAGTCATGATGTTCAAAAGGCAGGCTCTTGTTTTAACCATGCGCCTAAATAAGCCCTCCAAACCATTTTCCAAGCTTCCAATGCCATTCTCCAAAGCTTCCAATCTCTCATGTGCAGCTTGCATCCCTGCAACATTGGTACCTTCACTTAGAAGGCTGCTTAAAGTTGCTTCCACACACTGCAACTCGTTGGAATTTTCTGTGCTCTCTTCACATGTTATCACTCCCTTGTGCATTAATTTTGCTAGTAATAACCATTTGGTTCCCTTTGACATTGGAGCAGGCACGGCCAAGAAAGCTAACACGGACTGGAAGACAGACATGTTCATTACAATGACTCCCCTAAGCACTCTAGTCAAAGCAGAGAGTTGTTGGTCTTGATCCAAGAGTGGGGATACACCAAATTTACTCTCCATCTGCTTTAAAGTTGTGATCAACTTCTTGGCATTCTTCTTCATCTTCTTTGAGAAGAAAGTATATTCCGCTACAACTTTTTGAATGCTTGAATCCCCCTTTCTCCTTCTAAGAGCAGAATGAAGGGCTTGAACATTTTCCTTAATTTGTGACAAGGTGTCCCTTGTGATGTCACACATATCCAAAACTCTCACTGAACCATCCAGAAGCTCTTCTATGCATTTCTCCCCTTGATGGTTAGAAATCAATTTTTGGGTTGATGCCATGTTCAGAAGATCTTCCAAGGAAATATACAAATCTGATAGCAAGGACAAGCCACTGTGAATTGATTTTGAGGTGGAAGTGGCTTCCCAAGATTTGAGTTTGCTCAGCTCCTCCTCAACTCTGCTGATGCTAGGATGAGATCCAGTAGGGAAACTATTTGAGCGAACATGGAATTTGTTTGCCATGGTTACTCTTTTTTATTGTGTTCTTTCACAAAGGAAGCTCAATGTTTTTCTGCTA
>Ga0099825_1008289_pt1 | contig 12347 bp, 7 predicted proteins | sample SiratroredBW_FD_76838 | JGI IMG/M metagenome (GOLD analysis project Ga0099825, IMG submission 76838) | Root nodule microbial communities of legume samples collected from California, USA - Siratro red BW | ecosystem: Host-associated > Plants > Roots > Nodule | place: USA: California | collected...
TAACATTTTTTTTCTTACAAAAGAGTAAAAACTAATTTAAACTATTAATAGTTATACTTATTAATTAAGATCTTACGATACAGGCAAATTTTTTTAAAGTGGTATAATTTTTATCTTAAATTCTTAAAATGGTATATTTTTTTTATTTCCCGATATGGATAAATTGTGTATAGGAGACAAATATCACTGTAAAGAAACCATGACCCTACTACACGATTTAATTTAACATTAAATGAAATCCTGAAAAAAGAACACAATTTTAGTTTACTAGATGAAATTGTGCAACTAAGATTTCAATTAATGAGTTAATTAAAATCATGAGACTACTGCACCATTTTAGAATGGTTAAATATTCTCCACCTATTCTTCCTATTTCTTTTTTACATGTGGTGTTGATAATGTGCAAATAAAATAAATGGACAGTTATAAAGTCATTTTATTTATTGATAAATATGTAATGGTTAAAATTAATTCTCATTAAGTAATTAAATAAATGTGAAATTAATTTGAATAGAAGATTAGTTACATATTGTGAAGAGAAATTACCTAGATATAATTTAAAAACTAACAATAAATTTATTTAAAAAATTATATAATATTTTCAAATTGTTCTTTCTAAGTTGATTGCTAAATTTCAATTCACCAGTGCAGTATTCTGACTATCTTAATTAACTCATTAATTGAAATCTTGACTGCAGGATTTCCTTTAGTAAACTAAAATTGTGTTATCTTTTTATGATTTCATTGTGTATCTTTTCATGATTTTAATTATTTCTTCACATTGATATTGTGTCTCACAGACACCATTTACCCATTTCTAGAAATAAATAACAAAATACACTATTTTGAAAATTTCAGATAAAACTTACACCAGTTTGGGAAATTTGTCTTTTTATCTGAAATTGCCAAGGTATATTTTTTTATTTATTTCCGGATATGGGTAAATAAATGTATAAGAGACAAATATCATTGTGAAGAAACCATGACCCTATTACACTATTTAATTTAACATTAAATAAAATCCTGAAAAGAGAACACAATTTTAGTTTACTAGATGAAATTGTGCAGCTAAGATTTCAATTAATGAGTTAATTAAAATTTCGAGAATACTGCACCATTTTAGGATGGTTAAATATTCTCCACCTATTATCTTTTTTTTTCATGTGTGGTGTGTTGCTACTATGCAACTAAAATAAATGGACAATTACAAAATCATTTTATTTATTAATAAATATGTAATGGATGAAATTAATTCTAATTAAGTAATTGAATAAATGTGAAGTCAATTTGAATAGAAGAGTAGTTACATATTGTGAACAGAATTTGCCTAGATATAATTTAAAAACTAACAATAAATTTATTTAAAAAATTATATAATATTTTCAAATTTTTCTTTCTAAATTTATTGCTAAATTTAAATTTTATTTTAAATTATTTCTATATTAGTAACTAAGTTCGAATATCCAACTTATACTTAATTTTGCTAAATATATTTTATTATTAAATTTTGATTTTATTTTATTTTTTCTTTTCAATATCAAACTTACTCTTAATTTAATTTAATATATAAATCTTATATTGACATCATTTTTATTTCAACCATTACATATTTATCAATAAATAAAACAACTACTTTATATTTATTTTAGTTACACAATAGTAATATAACACAGGTACCAAAAATAGAAGAGAAATGAGTAGAGAAAATTAACCACCCTTACAATATTCTGACCATTTTAATTAACTCATCCTCTAATAAACTAAAATTATGTTATCTTTTCATAATTTCATTGTGTTATCTTTTGGTTATTTCATTTATTTCTTTATATTATTATAGTCTTAGGCACAATTTACCCATATATAAAAATAAATAAAAAATATACTATTTTAAAAATTTCAAATAAAAATTATACCAATTTAAAAAATTTGCCTAAAATACATTATCTTCAATAATCCTAAGTAATTGGAAGGGGTATGAACACTAAAATGAGATCGCAAATTCTATTTTCATCACCAATGTAAGTTGGGGTAAATCAAATCAGTCCATCAATATTTTTTTTAAATGTATTAATTAATTAATTTTTTTTCAAATATTTTTGCTTAATATATAATTACTACTGATTAATAATTATAATTAATTATGATAAAATTAATCCTGTTCCAATTATTATTACCATTTTTTTTATGGAAGAAAAAACATTTGCATTTTCCCCCTTCTACCTCCCAACATATCTCACTGTCTTTCCATAAACCGCTTCTGGTCTGAGACACCAAAGGGTTTGTGTGTGTGACGAAGAAGCTGAGAGAGGAAAATGGGAACCTCGGTGCAGGTAACGCCACTGTGTGGAGTGTACAATGAGAACCCTCTTTCGTATTTGGTCTCCATTGATGAATTCAACTTCCTCGTCGACTGTGGCTGGAACGACCACTTCGACCCGTCCCTCCTTCAACCCCTCTCCAGGTATTTCTCTCTCTACTTCAATTTTTTATGTTGAGAGGCACTAGAACTACAAATAAGAAGAATAAAAATGTTATTTTTTCATCTGGGGTGGGTTTATAATTATAAGTGATAATGAAATTGATGTTTTAGGCTTGTTTGTGGTGAACAAGATTGAATTATTTTATGTGGGTATCTCTGTTACAATCCCTGACCCTTCTGCTTCCTAACATGATATGAATTTCAACTCCAGATTTTTATGAGTTGTTTGCTTTATACCTTGTTTGTTGTCGGGGCACTAGAGTTTTGAACTAGAAAGTAGAAAAATAGCTTCTTTTTTTTTGTGGGGTTTTGTGTTTGAATGGCAATGAAATTTGTGTTTTTGCCTTTTGGGCATGTTTATGTTTTTGTTAGGTTTGAATTCTTATTGAGGTTTTGTGACTGGCATGTAGGGTAGCATCAACCATTGATGCTGTCTTGCTTTCACATGCTGATACACTTCACCTTGGTGCCCTCCCATATGCCATGAAGCAGCTTGGACTCTCAGCCCCCGTTTATTCAACTGAGCCTGTCTACAGATTGGGCCTTCTCACTATGTATGACCAGTACCTTTCAAGAAAGGTGAAATTACACACTGTTTTGTTTGGTTTTGCTGTTGAGAAGAAGATTTTTTGTGCTTCTTGGTTTGTTGGATGTTGGATCTCTCATATTCTTATATATGCACTTGTCCTTTTAATCACTAGATGGAATTTAGAGAATGTGTGTGTTTTATAGCTGGATGGTTAGATTGAGATGTCTTGTTCTTTTGTAGCAAGTGTCGGAGTTCGATCTGTTCACACTGGATGATATTGATTCTGCTTTCCAGAGTGTAACGAGGCTAACTTATTCTCAGAATCATCATCTGTCAGGTAGGTGTTTGAACTATTGTTAGAATGCCATGCACTGAAGTGGTGGCAAGCATTTTGTTTAACTCCTCTTACACCTTCGTATTTTCTCTTCTTCCACCCCACCGTTCTATTTGTATATAATATAGGTTAGTATCTGGACCGTAATCCCATTCAAACCTATTAAAGACCATTAGAAAATCCAAAGTTCCATCCAAACTGGAACCCTTTATCTTGGCATCAGCTCTCTTGAAGCTAAGGATATTTCTCACGAGGGAGTCAAAGATGAAAATCACTTTGTTTGGGGCCAAGTTAGAAAGATCTATTTGCCTTATGTTGAAAGCTTTAGCGGGGCTGAATGGCCAAAATTGATGTAATGCAGCATAACTTTTCAAAGGATGAATGTTGAATACTGATGGTGTTTGCATAATTTTTTACGTTCATCATGCTATATGGTGAAAATATATTTTTATGTGACCTCTCATGGTTATTTGGCAAATAGAAGAGGCCTGAATGATAACAACTTCACATGTTTACAGTCTATGGTGTCTAGAATTATTTGCATGAGCAATAATAGATTTTTGTTAACAACCGGAAAAAATTGATTTGAAAGTTTAGTTTATTTGTAAATATACCTCATTTTCAAATGTTTTGGAGCTTTGAATTGCAATGAATTTGGTAATCATGTGAATCTACTTATTCGAAGTACGCGGTTAGTGTAATTTTTTTTTTTCAGAAGTGAATACACATTTTTGTAGTAACAATATACTGATTTTCACCATGTGAAACATTTGTCTGTCTTGCAGAAGTTATGATATAAAACTGTAGATTAATTAGGATGTGAAATTGAAACATGCATTATCAATTCATAAAAAATAAAGCTTTTGGTGTGAGACAAAAAATTGTCTACAATTATATGAAATAGGCAAAGTCACCCCAACCTCCCACCTTCGTGTTTCACTACTTAATATTCCCTCATTTGGGTTGTGTTATCTTTAATGACATTTTAATTTTTAACCACTTTTAGGCAAAGGAGAAGGAATTGTGATTGCGCCTCATGTTGCTGGACATCTTTTGGGAGGTACTGTTTGGAAAATTACAAAGGATGGTGAGGATGTCATATATGCTGTTGATTTTAATCATAGGAAAGAAAGGTAAATTACTTGTGGTTAAATTTTATCTTTTATACCTTTAGAGAGCAACAAGGAATCTACTTATCAATCTAATTTTTTCTAGGCATTTGAATGGAACTGCTCTAGGTTCTTTTGTGCGGCCTGCTGTTCTAATAACTGATGCTTACAATGCTTTGAACAATCAGCCTTACAGACGTCAAAAGGACAAAGAGTTTGGAGGTAACCATCTTTTTAATCCTCTAACTGCAGCAATGTGACTGAACTAAGCAGGGTTTTTCCATTTTTTATTTTTGTTTTCTCAATAGCTATTAAGAGGAAACTGTAAGATTTTATGCCTGGTACATTCACTGATGAGGCAAACGTGTACTTTTAATCTTGATCAAGAAATGGAAAAGATTTGTTTAGGATTTATATATTCTTTGGTTTTCCTAAATTTCTGATCATATATTGTGTCAACTGTATAGATATCTTAAAGAAGACTCTAAGAGCAGGTGGCAATGTATTACTACCAGTTGACACGGCTGGACGAGTGTTGGAACTTATTCTGTTGTTGGAATCGGTCAGTACAAGACATGTGCTTCTACTCTCTTTCTCCCTTTTCTTTTCCTTATGGTGTATGCCCGAATTAATATCTCAGATCTTTGTTCTTGCAGTATTGGTCTGATGAAAACTTGAACTACCCTATATACTTCCTTACATATGTTGCTTCCAGCACAATTGATTACGTGAAGAGTTTCCTTGAGTGGATGAGTGATTCCATAGCAAAGTCTTTTGAAAAAACTCGTGAAAATATATTTCTTCTGAAGTAAGTGGTCTCTCATCTTTAACTTATAGTTGAAGTAAGATAATCTTATGGCAATGTTTAATTTTATGCTGTCTTTTGGTTCTCTGGAATACTTTTGACACCTAATTAGTGCTTGACATATTAAACCTGCGATTACTTTAGGTTTCTTGAGATATCTATTATCTATATCAAATGTTTTGTTCAATAATGAGTGAAAAATGAGTTTTCAAAACCTCAGTTTAAGGATATTAAACAAATCATCAACCTCTTCTTATGATTGCTAATGTTATCTTGTATCTAAAACTAGACTGCAATGCTTGCATCTGTAGGTATGTTACCCTTCTGATTAACAAGACTGAACTTGACAATGCTCCAGAGGGTCCTAAGGTTGAATAATTTGAACACTTATTTTTCATTAGATCAACTTCCTTATTGACTCTGACACATATACCTTTCATAGGTGGTTCTAGCATCCATGGCAAGTTTAGAAGCAGGTTTTTCTCATGATATATTTGTTGAGTGGGCCAATGATTTGAAAAATCTTGTGCTTTTTACTGAAAGAGGCCAGGTAAATTCTTAGAATTCTTTTTCTCCTTTATGTCTCCGTATTCATCAGAATCACCGTAAACTGTAGCATGTTTCTCTACGTTATTTGCTAATCTATTAGCAGCTTCTCCTTAACGTGTTGATGCTACAGTTGCATTTGTATTTCAAATTTCAATATGAATATTGTTTTAGCCTTTCTCAAGGCACCAAAGATTAAATAAGTCATAGAAAAGTTGTGATTATGTTTGCAGCTGCTAGTTACTTTAATGCTCTATAAAGTATTCTTTTTTGCATTTACCGATAACCTACCTTGACACTGTCCCTGTGAATATGCAAAGTAATACTGTTTGTAAGTTGGTTCTAAAAATAATGTGGCATGTGCATGGAGTATTTTGCCGTGAAAACAGCATCTACTTCAAACATTTTAATAGAGTTTCTTATGTTGGTTGTTGGGAAAGTGCTTGAGTTTATTTCTTACCCATTTGTAATATTCCTTGGCTTTCTTCTCTCTTTCTTGTCTTCTTGAATGTAAAATGTGTGATGAAAACAACCATTCTTTGTATCCATTGGGATATATATTTTCATTGTTGCATTCAGGGTGATAAAATCCTGGTTTCCACCCTTACGGTCTTCTCACCAATCATTTTGTTTTCATCTTGCACAATATTTTCAACCACATGCACAAATACCAATACTTGTAATTTTCCATCTTTTGTCTTGTTTTGTTGTGGTGTATTTGAATTATAGCTTAGGATGTTGTGTTTTCTCTTCTACTAGCCTTACAGAATACTGTTGAAAATATATTTTCGTTAAAAGAATAATTTATATTTGTGGTAATGATTTTTTTCTTTTTTGAGTAATGAGAATGGAGCAATTAGTCATGTAATATTTTCTGTCATATATTTTCTTTAATTGCTTAAAACTGATAATTGCTATTATTTGTTTCAACTAATCCTCATGTGTTTGGATATGCAGTTTGCCACACTAGCTCGTATGCTCCAAGCTGATCCACCTCCAAAAGCTGTCAAAGTTGTTGTGTCCAAGCGTGTTCCTTTGGTTGGGGAAGAGCTAATTGCATATGAAGAAGAGCAAAATCGAATAAAAAATGAAGCTTTAAAAGCCAGTCTTATGAAAGAGGAAGAGATGAAAACATCTCATGGCTCTGATAATAATAATAATAGTGATCCAATGGTCGTTGATTCTGGCAATAATCATGTACCACCAGAAGGTAAGAGTAGTATAAATTATTTTGGAGATATTCTTTTGAGATGTTTCACATTTTTTCATTTTAAGTAGAAAATATAAATTTGACGCTGTTCTCTTGTGAAATGTAGTTAGAAAATTAGAATTATCCATTTCAGATTCCTGTAATAACTACCACTTCTGCTTAACTTGCTCATTCAGAGTTGTGTTTTATATATTTGAAATTTTCTATGATTATAGAACTGAACTTTTTGTCTTCAACTGGTTGAGTCTCAATATGTACTGAACATTAAGAGTTTTAAAATAAAAGACTACCATTTCAACACATAAAATGATATTGAATTGTCTTTGGAACATTATTCTTCATTTTATGAACTTTCTAATGTGACTTTTCTATTTAATGTAATCTGAATTTAATATAAATCACGTCATATTTACTTTGTGCATATGCATATTTTTGAAATTTTTTGGATATTTCTTTAAATGTTTTATAAGATTTTGCTATTGTATAAAGTTCCTTCACTAATTTGATTTGTACTTGCAGGGGCTGGTCCACGAGGTGGAGGATACCGGGATGTATTTATTGATGGATTTGCTCCCCCTTCTACGAGCGTTGCTCCAATGTTTCCCTGTTATGAGAATACATCAGAATGGGATGATTTTGGTGAAGTCATAAATCCAGATGATTATGTTATTAAGGACGAAGACATGAATCCGATTGCAATGCATGTGAGTTTCTTTTTTAAAACATCTACTTCCCAGTTTCAGTATGTAGTTTTCATTTTAAAAAATCTACCATACTGTTTATACCATCTTTGTATTCTGGATTAGAACATAGAAGGTTCAATGATTAGAATATAATGATTTTACTTATTCAAAAGTATGTAAAGAGTTCAGACTTGAGAAACATAAGGTCAGTTGCATTAATAGTTGTATTAATGGATCAAAAGCATAAGGAAACTTTATAAAGGAGAAACTATGATACAAGAATCTTAAGCTTAGTAACTTGTTATGGTCTATTTTGCATTTGGCTTGGTTACTTCTGTCTTTGACTATTTTTTCATAGAAATTTGGATGGCAAGTAACACATGATGCTTCTAACTATTTTTTTTCTCATGTACTATTTTACTAGTTCTGATATTGAGGAATGGAGAGTTTTGCTGGCATTGATAATCAACATGTTATTAATAATATTACTTGATTATCATTTTTCCTATTTTCTACCAGGGAGGTGGTGATATAAATGGAAAACTTGATGAAGGCGCTGCAAGTTTGATACTTGATACAAAGCCATCAAAAGTTGTATCTGATGAAAGGACTGTAAGTATTCATTTATTTATTATTTTAGTCTTTCTGCTTCTCTTAGATAGTAAATTTATTTAATTGCATCTGAATTTGGAGATGTTAACGTTGTATTCAGAAATTGATTTGATGAACCAAGTTGAATTTTTTTAATTTTGCCTTCCGCTATTGCACTATGAATGTTATTAAATTCTAGTACTTTTCCAAGTTACTAAATCTATCAGTTCTTGAGATTTACAAAAGATGGTATAATGTCTGTTTTTCCTGCAATCTTACTAATCCTACAACTGAATTTTTCTTCATATCTGTTATTTGTTCCTTAGTTGTGCGTGTGTCTCTGTTCTAAGTTTATATCTCAGGCATTTTATGTTTTTATCCCCAAAGAAATCAAGCATAATATTGAATTGGAACCACAGTCGTGATTTTTGTTATTCAAACTTTTGTTGTGTATATGTTGAATTTTATCATGCTCTTCAGCTCTTTTTATCCGTTCGTTTTAACTTGTTGGCTATGAAACACATCAGATAGGGAGCATTACATGTACAGATAGATGCATTTCTTATGTTTCGAATATCTAGTATTTATCACTCCACTTGTATGAATCTTAAATCTGCCAAATCTACATTGCATGGTGTAAGGTGTTGACATTATTTTTGTCCAGGTGCAAGTTAAGTGTTCGTTGGTTTACATGGATTTTGAAGGACGTTCAGATGGAAGATCTATTAAAAATATTCTATCTCATGTAGCTCCGTTGAAGCTGGTATGGATCTCTTTGGTGCTTTTCGGTTAACTGAGCACATCATTAAATCTTTTATAAATTATACTTGGATTTTTATCATTTTTGGAATCGGAAATGCTTCAACTAGGTAGTTTATTTTGCCACCTTTAAAAACTCTGGTATCTTAAGTGAAGGAATATTTTGACCTTCTGGTTACAATTGTGTGGTGGCAAGGAATTAGGATTTTAGCGGGATAGTATTATAATAGGTAGATGAAGGTGCAGGAAAATATATGGAAATTGTAGGCTTACTTGGTGGGGTTTTGTGGTTTGGAAAGTTGAATAACCTCAAGGCTTACTTGGTGGGTTAGGCCTAAATAAACCACCAAACCTAGGACAATGAGGGCTGATTACCCAAGCCTTGTAAGGGGTATTTCAGCCATATATTTAGTCTACGGGAGACCTTTTAATAGACTTGAGAAAAATGCAAAAGAATAGAGAATGAATTTGACACTCCAAGGTTTGAGAAATGCAAGCTTTTGACAAAATAGAATGGGTGAAAGGCTGTGCTTGGCTGCCAGACTTTAACCTGAGATATTCCTAATATTCTTCATTAGTAAATTGTGATTCAACCTTATTAGATTGAAGAATGTTTGCTGTCTTGCTAGGAAAACCTACAAAAGGAGTATTGAGGACGTTTGCACCGGCTTTGAGTAAAGGAAGGTCTATTGAAAGAGGAACCTTTAAATAATCAGAATTACAACAACCTAAAGGGTCCAAATTAACACCCACATCAACAGGCCTGCACAGTGATAACAATCCAATATCCAGCACCAACACTCACAAACCAATAACAACCCACACAACCAACTTGAATATCTCTCAAAAATACAATGAGTACCAGTAGTCAGAAACAACACTTCTACATACCACATCCAATGCCAATTGTTAAAAAACAAGCGCAGACATTACTACTTAACATTTTTGCTATTATGGTCTAGCTGTCTGACATATGATATTGGTTTACGGGATGAACTAATAATACTATCATTATTATATCATTTACTTGGTTTATTATCATGCTTGATGATGAATACTTGTTGATTTTTCCAACAGGTTTTGGTGCATGGATCAGCTGAAGCTACAGAGCATCTGAAGCAGCACTGCCTAAAGCATGTTTGTCCTCACGTTTATGCTCCCCAAATTGATGAGACAATTGATGTGACCTCTGATTTATGTGCTTACAAGGTACAATGATGTCAAATTTCATAGATTCCCCAAACAGCTTTACACGATGTCAGAATTAATCATGTGCTTTTCTGGGTATAGGTTCTACTATCTGAGAAGCTAATGAGTAATGTACTCTTCAAAAAGGTACAAGTATATGGTTGCTGAACTGTTTCATTTTATATACTGCCGTTATTTATCATGTTGAATAGCTACAACCAAACCTTTTTCCACTAGGTGGGAATTCATTATTTTGAATGATGAAAATAAATTCAACTGCAGCTGGGAGATTATGAAGTAGCTTGGGTTGATGCAGTAGTAGGCAAGACAGAAAACGACACGCTTTCTCTGCTTCCTGTTTCTGAAGCAGCTCCTCCTCATAAATCTGTTCTTGTTGGTGATTTGAAATTGGCAGATATCAAACAGTTTCTCTCCAGCAAGGGTGTTCAGGTACTCGTTCAGTTTTTGTTTCCAATTCCTCCCTGCTCCGATTGTCTCTTGGCACATGAAGTGATTTCGACTTCATTTCGCTAGCAGACATGCTGATCGTTGTACTCCTCTAGGAAATTGATCATTTTTAAGCCAATTATAGTTATTGAAAATGCTGTTTACTGTGTTCTTTAACTGAAACCTGAGTAAAAGAATTTAGAGATCACTGTCTATGAAAATATGTATCATAACTCAATTAACTTCATAGGTGGAGTTTGCTGGTGGGGCTTTACGTTGTGGTGAATACGTAACTCTTCGGAAAGTTGGGGACGCAACTCAGAAGGCAAGTGCTTCTTCTGAATATTTGTTAATTTTCTGTAATCTTAGGAAACTGTTCATGAAACTATTCAGTTCACGATTCTGATCTGTTAAGATGTTTTTTTTTTTATTCTTACAGGGTGGTGGTTCTGGTGCTCAGCAAATTGTTATTGAAGGTCCTCTCTGCGAAGATTACTATAAAATTCGTGACTATCTCTATTCACAATTTTATTTGCTTTAGATCTGGTTGAAGTAGTGCAATGGCTGATCCTGAATTTCTTTCCTACCTTGCCCTATTTTCTGACACAACAATCTAGAGCTGTTTTTCTGATAAGATAGAGAACACAAAACTGCTCGGTAAATGCACAAGGATTCAAGACTAAATAGGTCTGAGTAGCAGTGCTGGAACAGTTGCGAACTGGTTTATTTATGTAGCCATTTGACACAAGATTCTCAGTGCCCCTCACCGAAATCACGCTGCATCATTTTCGTCTTTGTATCTCTGATTTACGCCAACCATCACTGTTTCGGTGGATGTGAACTTCTATGCAGATAGACACTTTTCAAGTGTGTTTGCCCTTTGTACAATTATAGAAAGGGAAATGTAATTTGTTGCTCATGTGTAGGCTTCAGATTTTGTTAGGTGATTTATGTGTCACATTCAGTTTTCACACTAACGTTAAATTAGACTGAGAAAATGAAAGCTTTTTGTGGTTTATGCTTGTTAATTTGGCCAATATCACTGAAGAAAATTGGAGCTTAATCACATCAGTCCTATTGATTTGAATGTCTCTACTTTTGTGCTGAACTTTGGTTTATTAGTTCGACGACATGCTGTGACATGACGAATACAACTCCTTGTTCAATATCTAGAAGCGCTAGTTTGTGGAAATAACTATTGGACTGAATTTATATACTTGCTGTTCAGCCAAATGCCATGCCCTTTGCCCATGAAATTGAGTAAATAGTGTGGACAATGACAGTATAGTTGGTTTTTGCACTTATTTTATTGCAAGTTGCTATGAACAACATTTTTATTAATTTTGTAATAACTATTGCAAAATTCGTATTTAACACTATTTTTATTGGATAACTATAGTATTTATAAATGCAAATTGAACCTTTTTTGACATAAAAAAGGGAAGGGTAACACTTTGGTGAAAATAGTCCAATTGAGTTGACTTCAATAGTTCAGATTGATGTCCAAAATTTCACGGTCAAAATTACACATTTTAGCAGCAAAATAACATTGTTTATACCTTTAATTGTCATAAACAAAACAGTCAATGTTGAAATCAGTTACCACATCAAGTGTATCACAAATGAATCGAAGCCTTTTTTACTTCTTTGTGGCTGATAATCGACTA
>Ga0099825_1008290_pt1 | contig 12344 bp, 5 predicted proteins | sample SiratroredBW_FD_76838 | JGI IMG/M metagenome (GOLD analysis project Ga0099825, IMG submission 76838) | Root nodule microbial communities of legume samples collected from California, USA - Siratro red BW | ecosystem: Host-associated > Plants > Roots > Nodule | place: USA: California | collected...
ACAGAAAATAAAAAATAAATAAAAAAAAAATAATATTACAAAAACCAACACACACAATTTTTTTTTTTTTTTTTTTTTTTTTTTTTTTTTTTTTTTTTATGTTTACATCTCCCTAGAAGAACTCTCTTTAGATTCCAATGATAGATTTTAAAACTTGTTTTCGGACACGAAAAATTGAAGGTAAGATAGATACTTTTAAAAATTATACATAAATTTTATTTCACACACACATATATATATATAATATATGTATATATCCCAAAAATGTTAGGTTCAGTAATATTGAGCACTGCTAATTAATACTATATATGATTACAGGTGGGATGCAAATAATTGTTTCACTTATGTTTTTTTGAAAAATATTAAACGATTTTGTCTGTGATTATATTTTTACCTAAGTTTTATTTAATAAAGAAAAGAATATTTTTTTTATTTTTTAATGTGCTTTTCCTAATCTTTTTTATTTTAAAAATGAGTAGTTTTAATTTATTTTAATAAATAAATCCTATTTGCTTATTAATACGCAGTTATTTAAAAAAAAAACTTATTTTGAAAACATCTACTTTCAGTTTAAACAAAATGGTCCAGTATTTGTAAAAGTTCCCTTATGAAACCATCATAAATTAAATTTTTATGCGTAAATTTTGTGAAGAAAGCTTAAGAGAAAAAGGTCAAAGTAATATCCATGAAGCACATGTTGCAGAGAAACTTAGCTAAGTGTGATGTTAGATACGGTGGTAGGAACAAACAAATGGGTTTAGTTAAGATTAATAATTTGATATAAGGTTTCCATAAGGGCAAAGCGGTCCCCTCAACCTCATTAGACTTTGATCACACGCACTCTTGTTTTTATTAGAAATTTGACATTAACCTTAAAAATTATTATTGTTATTATTTAACTGATTCAAGCCTGCCAAAACAGTGGAATAGAAGCTATGGGAATGGAATAGAAACGGGATTTTCGGATTCCCAGAAACCTTAAATTATAAAATCCTTAGTGGGTCTGACTAGAATTTGCTGTTGAATTATGAATTTGAGCTCTGTTTCGGAATCTGGTTCAGGTCCACGTTTCCAAATGATATTTCAAAGTTTCAAACACTATTTTGAATAAATATCATTGATTACTTGGAACTTTGATCCCATGTTGTCGATAGACCAAAACTTTCATGACATTAATGTGTTTAAAGGGTAATTAAATATACTATAAGATCGCAATCCCCCGGAAGCTGCACATTAGGCTGTTTATTGAGATTCTGCCACAAGGTCATAAGTCTCAGACAAAAAAGAGAGTTTAAGTTTATTTTAACAATTTTTATGAATTGAAAGGAACTACTATGATAAATGAATACATGACAGAAAAATGTTCTTTAGTTAAGGTTTGTTGATCAAAATTATCTCTTAATGTTGTATAATACCAGCATTATTTAGATTGATTATTTTGTAATTATGCGTCTTTGTGTGTGAAACTAATAATGTTATATTAGCTGAAAAAACTGTATATTTTGTATTGAATATGAGGGCACCTTCTTAATATATGGCAGAAGAAGAGTATTGACTTAAATGTTTAATGGCTTTTAATTTCTTTCTCGGTGATCGTTCCGTATTAAGAGCTTTGCCCTTTGCTTGCTTGTTTTCATGAACCAAACCTAAGCGATCCTCGCAAAGCACACACTGCTTTGAAAGTCACCAGAAAAAACGGCTGAACCTTCGGAGGCAGACCCCTTCTCAGGAAGCATATAATCACTTCAACTTAACTACACTCTCTCTCTCTCTCTCTCTCACTCTTAGCTTCTTCATCTTCTTCTTTGTCTTTCAACTATCAATATATACTTCTCACCATTACCACCTCTTCTAGGGTTCTTGCAGTTCTTCAATACCTTTTAGCCCATCTACTTGAAACCAGTTTCCACGGTTTTATTTGTTCGTTGTTGGTTGATAATCTTGAGGAGACAACAACGGATCTCTCTCTCTTTTTCCATATTAAGAGGGTTGAAAGAAAATAGGTTGAGATATGATGGAAGAGATAAACAATGATGCTGAGAAACTTGATGAAGTTATGCTACCTGGGTTCAGGTTTCATCCAACTGATGAGGAGCTTGTAGGGTTTTACCTCAAGAGGAAGATCCAGCAACGCCCTTTGACTATTGAGCTCATCAAGCAGCTTGATATCTATAAATATGACCCTTGGGATCTTCCAAGTATGATCAATATCTCTTCTTGTTCATATATATATAGAACTTCTTCGACTAAAAGCTTGGCTCCTTGTACACATTCATGCACTTTTTTCACTTGTTATTAGTTAAAGATCCCTAAGGGTACGTAGTATATAACTAAATATAACAGTTTTGCTTTATTCTAATGTGTGCAGAGTTGGCCACCACAGGAGAGAAAGAGTGGTATTTCTACTGTCCCAGGGATAGAAAATACAGAAACAGTGCAAGGCCTAATAGGGTAACTGGAGCTGGGTTCTGGAAAGCTACAGGGACTGATAGGCCTATCTACTCCTCAGAAGGTTCCAAGTGCATTGGTCTGAAGAAATCTCTAGTGTTCTATAAGGGTAGAGCAGCCAAAGGAGTGAAAACTGATTGGATGATGCATGAGTTCAGGCTACCTTCTCTCACAGACTCACTATCCACAAAGTACGTAGACAAGACCATTCCTGCTAATGTAAGTAACAAAATCTATTTTCTTAGACTCTTTGTTAGGTGTTTCAACTTTTTTGAGTGTTTGTTAATATATCATCATTTACTGATGATTGCTTTAACTTGTTGTTGAACATGCAGGAATCATGGGCTATCTGCAGGATATTCAAGAAAACCAATTCTACAGCTCAAAGAGCTTTATCTCACTCTTGGGTCTCTTCCCTCCCTGAAACAAGAACCTCTGGTCACATCCTAACCAAAGATCAAGAGAGCACCCAGTTTTGTTCAGACATATCATTTACAAAGAAAACCACCTTAGCCAGCCAGTACTGTGCTAAAAACTACAATGATGCACCACCTTTAACCCCTAATAGTAGTAGAACACTTTGTCCCTTTGATGCTGCCTCATACAAATCCATCATCAACCCATTGCTTTACAAAGCCTTTGATCATTTTCCCATTTCAAATAATGGAGACCTAAGCACAAGCTTTCTATTCTCATCTCCTTTTGAAACGTCAGATGGTAATACTAGTGCTAAATCTGCAATGGACGTTTCTTCCATGTTGCTGAACATGTCATCCTCAGTGCTTGGAGACTTCAACAAGACTTCAGAGGATCATACCAATACAACTACAAGCTTTGGTGCGTTGCAAGAGCACTATAGTGGCTACCCTTTACCATTTCTACGTGAGATGCAAACCACATTTGGTGAGCCACAATATGATAATATTAATGCATTGGTAAAGGCTCCTAATGTGAATATGCCTCGTGTGGAGGACCAAGAGTTAGGCCTAGAGTTGGAAACAGTAAGATCCATTGGATTTCCATTCAGTGGCATGCCATTTGGTGATGCATGGAAGTCAAATCTGCTTTGGGATACATCCTCTTTTCCTTGTGATGTGTCATCTAGTTTTTCCACAACTAAGTGCAATACTTAGTGCATTATTTTAAACAAATTAGAAGCTTTTTTTTTTTTTTTTTCCTTCTATTTGGTAGTAATTATTGAGTTTGATTTTTTCTTCTTTTATTTTATATTTTTGTTATTTTTTTTTAACAAATTTTTTTCTTTTTTTTTTTTTTTTTCCTTCTAGTTGGTAGTAACTACTGAGTTTGACTTTTTAGCTTAGATTTCTGTTCAATTTACATTAGCACGCAGGAATTTTTTTATTAGTATTATATGTTTTGAAACTTTTTCAAACTTTGCAACTGTTTATGTGAACTCAAATGTCAATGGAATAGAGATTTGACAGATCTGGGAGTTCCAAAACCAGAATGAAAAAGAAACCAAATGAGACACTTATACACTATGACTTTAACACGCCATTTTAACTGAAGCATTGAGTGGAGTTTTCTCCGTCAATGTCCGAATATCTAATTGCTTATTATACTCTCCAAGATATTTGTAATAAAAATAATGAAAATAGTTACTAAAGTGTATGATTAGAATCTTTTAAAATTATCCTCATTGTATATACTAACTACCCGATCATATTAAAGAAAAATAATATTTTAACTGTAATAATCATGTAATAATATTTTTAAAGATATTATAATCATTAAAAAAATAAAATTTATTATTTATAAAGAAAAAAATAAAAGATAAAATGATGATTGTAAAATGGTGGGAAAATTTTATTGTATGTGAAAGTATCAAAATCCTACATTAAAACTACAGTACTCTTCTTTTCACTACAAGCAAAAAAGTTATTTAGATACTAATATTTAGCTATCAAATGAAATTGTTGCTAATTGTGACTAAAATAGTTATCAAATTAAATTTTGGTTGCTAAATAACTACAAAATAGAAGTAATGATTGAATTTAGTGACCAATTAAGTTAAATAATTTGTATCTAACATTAGATACCAAAGTTTTAGTGACCTTTGCCATTAGATTCTAAATTGATATCTAATTAAGTTAAAGACTAATTTAGAATCTAATGGTATAGGTCACTAAAACCTTGGTAGCTAATGTTACATACCAATTATTTGATTTAATTTGTCACTAAATTCAATCATTAATTATATTTTGTAGTTATTTAACAACCAAACTATAATATGGTGACTATTTGGGTCACAATTAGTAACTATTTTATTTGGTAGTTAAATATTGGTATCTAAACAATCTTTTTCTGGTAGTGTTTATGGTAGTCTCTTAATTTTTATTTCTTGGTAATAATTTTTGTAACTTCTTCATGTGGTCTTCACTTGCTTACTTTTGGGCTACTAATTCAGTGTTTACTTGTTTTTGCTAAAAGGAGTCGGTCTAATTATGAGTAAAAAAAAAAAAGGGCCTATATATATAAAAGTTAAAAATAAAAATGTATATTTTGATTTATATATTTCGAATATTTTGTTCACAGTGGAATAAAACAGGGGGAGTGTTTTATATGTTTAAAACGTGTTTAAAAATAGTTTTGTAGGATTTGGTTAAAAAATATAGAAATTTTGCGGTGTCGAACTCTTAAATTTAATTGTCTACCGTGAAAACATTGTAGTGCAACTTCAACCCCATGTGAGGATTCACCATTTTTTTAGTATTAAGAAAAAATAAAATCTTCAATTTAGGGGTATTATGTATAAGAAAAAAAAAAAAGTAAATAAAAAGTACAAGCGCATAAGACGTTTAAGAATAAATCATCTCAAAGCAGACCACTTTTTTATTCACCCCATAGTTTTCATGTGCACTCCTATTGACGTCAAAAGACTAAACTGGCCCTTTGTTGCCGCCACCTCTTGCTATAGTTGGCGCCCTGTTGCCATCGCACCACTCTTGTGTTTATACCTAAACCCATGGATGAATTTAAAAAAGTCTTTTAGATTATATAATTTAGAAATTATTTTTTAATAATTTTTTTAAATTGTACGATTATAAAGATATCGAATTTTCCATTTACAAAGTTTTTGTTTTATAAAAAATGATTTCTAAATTATTTAATCTGATGATAATTTTCAAATTTTCATTTATCTCACAGTTGAATACGCTCAACGCTTATTTAAACGTGTTCTTCTTGCACCTCCATGACTTCATCATACATCTCCATATCTTTTTAAAATAAATACTGAAAATATTTTTATTAGATTATACAATTTGATATATAATTTTATATATTGAATTGTGTTGGTTATATAATTCTATATATAGAATTGTTTACAATTTTTTTAACACTACGGATGGTATAATCTAATATAAAAATTTTGTATACTGAATTATACAATTAAAAATATATATTTTTATTTTGGATTATATAATCTGATATATATAAAAATAAAATTATATATCAGATTCTACAACTTGATATAAAAAAATTATATATCAAATTGTAGAATTCAGAATATAAAAATTTTAAGAGATAATTTTGTATTAAAGACATAATAGTGAATTTGATATGTTTATGGAGGTGCAGCCGTCCTCAATTTACCTATTAAGTGTTTATGTTAATGATTTGACCAACTAGTAGCTTTTATAATTTGTATCTAAATAGAATATTTATTTGTGAGGTTCGTACTTTGATATTCAATTTAAAATATTTATCATGATTTATATCAATTTATGATTTGCTCTTTTAAATTACATTAACAAAACTCCAAGTACATCTTAAAAATACTTAAATATTTTTAATTAAAATAACACTATTATAATAAAAATATTATATAACATAACTTTTAATAATAATAGGAATAATTTTATTTTATATATTTATAATCAATTTATACAAAAGTAAAGAAAAGTAATTTCTAGGAAATAAAAGAAGTGGGCATGCCCAGCACAGTGGCATAAGTGGTTTTCCTTATTCAATTCACAATCCTAGCTATGTTTGGATGCAATGGCTAATTCAACTAGCCATGCCAAAACTTGGTCATTTCGCAGCTACTGTGCTGCGGGAGTATGGACAACAATATTTTATTTAGATTAAGCATCATCATATCCGTACTCATTAATCATTATTAGTAATTTTTATATGAATTTTTAAAAATAAATAACTAAAATTAAGTAATTGATAAGAAAAAGGTTAACAGTTGAAAAAATATTTAAAATTCGATTTCATATGAAAAATACTTTAATATAAAACTTTTATTTTAGTTTAAATTTTAAAAATTATTTTCAGATAACCTTATTTAAAATTTTTAAAACTTAAAAATATACACAAAAAACCTCTGTATATTTTAAAGTTTTAATATATATATATATATATATATATATATATATATATATATATATATATATATAGGCATGTGCTCTGACAATGTGATTGAAACATACACTGCCTATATTAACGAAAATGCAACGATCTCCATTAGACAACCTTGAAAACAGATAACTAAAGTTTTTGTTGTCTTCATTATGTATGTTCTTTTCGTTCCTTTAAATTTGTCGATCAACCGATAATTGTATTTTTGCTACCTATCAAGAATTGTATGTGGTCTTGGACCGTAGAGATATAGATCTCTGAAGGTAAACTTTGGCTAGCATCATAAGTTTCTTCGGCTGATTATCCATTTCTAATGGGGGAGTTGCTCTTTTTGAAACTCAACCCAAAACATAAAATCTGAGGAGGCCTTCGAATGTCTAAACTGTTTTTAAAATATATAAACAATGAAAAAAACCACCAAGTCATTGCTTCGGATGATAATGGCAGAGACAATAACCAAAAATACAAACGGAAGAACTACTCTTTTATCCGCTATTCATTTAGTGCTTCTGCATCCACTTTTAACAGGTTTTGCTATGCACTAGCACACTTCACGGCATGAACTAAACAAATGCGTAAAGGAAGATTCCACAAACAAAAAAAGGCTATTCCTCCGTGATCACAAAACGGTACCAGTTTCCAATCACAAAAGCAGGCGATTTTCTAGCAAGTATTAGTCAATAGGCATTGTTAAGAACATCAACAAGCTTTAAAACCCGCCATAACTAATGCCCCAACTATGTTTTAGGCCAACTATTTTTTATGAAAAGCACATTATTGTCATTATTGGTATTCTGCTGAAGGAAGATACATGAATTGATGAAACTAAGGTTACCTATAAATTGAGACAAGAACAAGTATACACATTATTCAAGGAACGTGTTTGGGTTAAACAATCCAATATGGTGCTTAGAAAGTTAACTGAACTAATTTTAAAGAATGTATTTTTTTATCTTTTCAATAGAATAATTCGCAAGCAACCAACTGCAACACGAACCTTCACCCATTACCAACATCATGGAAATATTGTTGCTAGCAGAAATTAAACATTTTAATTGCTGAATACCACCAGAGAAGCAGTCAGAATTGAGATGTATAACAATTCGAGTAGAATATCAAAGTCCGATTGTAGAAACATGGTAAACAGAAACCGTGAAGATAAATTTTGAGACAAACAAAACTGTATCACAATGGCATTGTCGACAAAGTTAACAATTGCTCTAGAATGAGTCCAAGTCAAACCAAATAATGAAAACACGATTAACATAATAACTCTAATAAAATTTGTGATTTACTATAACCACTCAAACCTAACAGTCCTCCAAAAAGATGTGCTCATTTTGCTGTCCAAATTTAAGCCTTCAAGGCCTGCTTTTCCTTGGCCTTCTGGATCTTCAAGACCTTCTTCACAATCTTCTGCTCTTCAACTAAGAAAGCTCGGATAATCCTGTGGAATCAGAGACACGTATAAGCAAGGTAAAAACTAACTTAGACCAAACAATTAAATCACAAAAGGTCTTCTAAATATAACTAGCTGTTAACAGTTGAGTACGACAAACCTCTCCCTGACAGCACTTCCAGACAAAACTCCACCATATGCACGGTTTACAGTCCTGCGGTTTCTATGTAACCTCGACCTTTTGTACTCTGCAGGCCTCAAGTGTGGAATCTGCAATTATCAGGCAAACATCAGATTTAGAAAAGTTATTCTATTTAATCTAAACACAAGAAACATAATATACCTCTATAATACAAAAAAAAAACATCCGGTAATCTAATGAAACTTAGATATACTTAAATAGAACTATCACTAAAGAAAATTATACATCGTACAAACCCATCAGTATCATATATCCACTGAATGCCAACAAACAAGACTGAGACTAAACCACGCATCATTCCACATTTCACCAATTAAATTACAAAAAGAAAATATTAATACACAAACTATATACTCTTTACAAGGTACGTTTCAGCTTATCCCCACTTACCTATGCACGCCAATCTTACAAGATTTCAGACACCCTAAAACATTCATAACCTTGTTGACAAGCTTGGAAGGTAAAACATAGTGAACATAAAGCTTTAATATAAACAAATTTTAAAGAAAAAAACATAAACCACTCTGGGCAAACATTGAATGCCTATAACATTATAATACCCAAAAGGCTGAGCTATCGGATGCCAATTACACAAAAATAAAAATCCAAACTACTATCATTTAGAAGCTCCACCCTTCTCCCATACGCACTAATGCTCAATATTTCGTCTTTTAGTTCCCATTATACACACCAGCAGGCTTGAATCTAATAAGCCATCATTAACAATGTTCATATGGAGAGAGAGAAAAAAACGTGAAACAAAATAAGTCAATAACAGAACCTGAAAACTACACAACACCCAAAAATAATAGAAAGTTAAACAGAAAGCACACCCCCTGAATCCTCTTGCCGGTGACGGGGCACTTTGGTCCGCTAGCCCTCTTCTTGGTGGTCTGATAGACGAGTTTCCCACCTACATTATATCCACAACGCCGAACACAGAACCATTAGAATCGAATTGAAATAGAAAATAAAATGTTTGAATCAAAAGCATAATCAGAGAATGAAATGTTCCGAATGGGATGAATTACCAGGGGTCTTGACAACCCTGTGTTGGTTGGACTTGGTGGCATAACTGTGCCGCTTACGATAGGTGAGACGCTGCACCATCTTCTTCCTCCGGTCACGCTCTGCTCCTCCGTCTGTTTTGTTAGGGTTTTCGGAAGAAAGAAGATGATGCGCCGCAAGCAGCTATAAAAGGGGATAGAGGCTTTGTTTTGATGCCCTATATCTAACGGTTCTAAAAACCCGTTCATTCTTCACCGTTAGATGAGTGATACTCTTCTATGGAAAAAATTTAATCTATTATAATTATATAATATTGTAATACTAATACAATAAAAAATAATAATACATTTAACATAAAAATACTAAAAAAATGTATTTTGTAACTACTCAAAAATATTTTTATTTGTGAATGTGATAATAGTAAATAGTTAACACGCAAACCTTTACAATTTTTTTTATTAAAATGTAATACTTGTGGGTTATAATAATTTATGTAGATGTATAAAATCTATTAAAATAAATTAATTGTTTATAATTTATTATATTTTTTAAAAATATTCATATTTTTATTAAAATTAAGCAAGTTAACTTTTACGATTTTATATTTAAAGTAAATAAAATATATTAAATATTATATTTTATTCAAGCGATTTATTATTTTCTTATAAATTATGCATTATACATTTAGTAATGTTTAAAAATGCATAAATCGAAAATTTGATTTTATTATATAATATTTAAAATATGAAATCTAGTTTAGTAGATGATTTTTTAAAAAATAGATAATCTATAACATTCATTATAAGAAACATAAATTTTGTCCGCTGTTTATATATTATTTGTAAATTATTAGTGAATATTTTTTTATTTATTACAATATTATTTATAATAATGAAAAAAATTAAAAATATGTCACAATATTCATATTAAAAAATTAGAATTACTAAAAAGAATATATAATAAAATTATTTTTTTATAATAAATATAATTAATATAAAATTTGTTAAATATTTAGAGATAACGGTTGTTTATTACTAATAACAAATTATTAATTAAGGTGTTAAAATTTTTCAACAATAAAATGTATTATCTATATTAGGAAAAATTATTAAATTTATATTATTTTAATTTTAAATTTATGATTATTTTTTCACAAGTTAGCATTCTTTTTTATTGTATGATAATTTAATTAACAGTGATAAATATAAATTTATCACTATTAATATATTATTTGTTAGTCGCAAACAATTTATTTAAAAATAACAAAATATATATATTACAAATAATTACTCATTAATATAAAATATTATATAATAAAATTATTTTCTTACAAGAATATAACTAATATTTTTTTTCAATGTTTATAAAATAATAATAATTATATACTATTAAATTTTTTTATTATATTATTATTAGATATTATTAAAAAATATTTAGTTTATTTTATTTTGTATTTAAACTTATGATACACAATTTTATTTTCACGGTTCCACTTTAAAATTATTGTCAACACTTAATTTTGTCCGGATGAATAAAATTTATTTCAAAAAAAAATGAAAAAATATTCTTAATTATTTTTAAAGAAAATTCAAAAAAAAAGTTATTAAATTAGATTTTTTTAAAAATATGTGTTTTTATCAATTAGAAAAAAAAATCACTCAAAATTCATCTTTAAATCTATTTATTTGCTTAGATTTATTTTTCTCTTATTTTAAAAAAAAAAAAAATATATATATATAATTTGCCTGCCATCATTTTTGTCTTATTTTTAAAAGAAAAAAAAGAGACACAATTTGGGTTTTTTTATCTTGTTAGAAAAAATGTAAACATAAGTTTTACTTTGGCTGGAGAATGAAATTTGAGTTTATTGCTTCCCGCACTCTTCTTTTTCGTAAGCACCTATTGGGCCTCCAAGTTAGTGTTTTAACACTACTCCTCACAGCCCACTATGCTGGGGTATCATCAAATGCGACAAAAATGCATTTCGCAGTATGAAAGTCCCTGCTCCACCATCTTCCACCCGACAAAAACGGTTTTGTCTCCCTGTAAAAAGCTACTTTGGTCTCCTCTGCAGCACAAAAAATTTTCGGAGCAAATATTCCTTTTTGTCGTTATGCGCCTTTCTCACTCTGGGCACGCTAACGGACACTTGGCTCTGGAGGGATTAACACAGGACAGATAACATTGGCTGAGCGGAGGAAACTCTACAACTTCACTTTGGAGACACACAGCTACTTTATCTGCACAACCATTGTCATCCCAGACTCTTCCTCTCGGGTTCGGGAATTCCACACAAGAAACAATCACAAGGAGCAGACCAGAGGTGCAAGTTACAGGAGTTAAAGGCAAGGTATCAAGTTTTCTTTTTTTTTCTTTTCTTTTGCGTGATTACGTTGCGAAATACCTTTTCTGCATTTCATCATTTCATTAGACATGTACATCATAGATTGTTACACCATGTTTACCCTCCACCTAGCCAGCTTCCAACTCTCTTTGTTGCTGAATCATGTGCCCAACCACCTCCGTCTCCTCCACTGAGATTATGACAGCACTGCCTCGTCCATTCGACCCTTCTTCTTCAACCTCTACCTTCCTAACTTTAAAAGAATCCATGCGTCACCCTCCCCTGCACCTCTAAACCCAATGCCATGCTCCATAGCCTTCCAACAACCACCGTCTTCGCTGTCATCTCCACCCTAACCTCCAACAACCCACGCGAGACGCTCCAACCACTATCATGAGTCCCCACCTTCCTTTCTCACGCAGGCCTCCACCATTCTCAACTCACTCGCTCACTCAACAATGGCAGCAACGAGGTTAACAGTGCCATGCAATGACGTCAGCCTGATTTCCCCATCATATAGCCCCTACATCCCCTGCTTACAACCCCACGTCACCTGG
>Ga0099825_1008292_pt1 | contig 12343 bp, 6 predicted proteins | sample SiratroredBW_FD_76838 | JGI IMG/M metagenome (GOLD analysis project Ga0099825, IMG submission 76838) | Root nodule microbial communities of legume samples collected from California, USA - Siratro red BW | ecosystem: Host-associated > Plants > Roots > Nodule | place: USA: California | collected...
AAAATTAAAAAAAAAAAAAAAAATAAAATTTTTATTTTAAAAAAATTTTTTTTTATTTTTAAATTTTTTTATATTTTTTATTATTTTAAAAATTTTTTTTTTTTTTTTTTTCGTATTCCATGACCTTATATTTATACCTTTACTATTAGGTATTAATTTAAACTTAATTTAGTTATTATTAACTAAATTATAATAAATTAACAGAAATATTTATAGTCAAATATTATGATAGAAGATCACAGTTTATGTGTGGATATTATTTTTAATAGTTACATTAGAGTCTCTAATTAAGTCTTTTTTATGGGTGTAATTATATTTATGGGTGTAATTATCTAATCATAAGTGAATTATTTTTCATACCCTTGTAATTTCGTTTTGGATTTAAAATATAGCTATTGTACCGTACGGAACAGCTTTTTAAATATTTTTGCATGATATTAATATGTAAAAGAAACCCATTAACAATGGCGGACAAAACTTGTGGTGTTATGGACCAATATCTTTAATTTCCTTATGGTTTTGAGCAATTTCTTGTGTTCCATGATTGAAATTTGAAAGATATGGGATATCATTTTAGCGTGGACTAGTTTAATACTTTTTTCTCACAACAGGAAAATTGAGTTCATATTTATTAGAGGTCCACTATAGTTGATAATTTACAGAGGATACATGCATTACTTTTTATTTATGAAACACAATTGTTTGAACTTGAATACTTGAAAATAATGTTAGGGACATTAAGTTCCTAAGTCATTTGGAAAAACTTTGTATTATAAGTTAGGCACCAACCTCCTGTTTTCCATTACTTACCCGTAATTACATGGGAAAATTGAGGTAGTAATAAGACCTTGGCTGCTTTACTTAGATTTATCCTAAGGAAAAGTTTAAAATTTTTGAAAGATTGATTTCCCTATACAAAATTCGCATACAATAGGTTTCTAAAAATACTATAAATTATTTATCATTTGAGGTTGTGTATCGTTTCAACTCTTTTATTCCTCACAGGTTGAGTAAGTCATGGCACAAATTGTGAAAAGAAATAAAGGTTATCAGCCTAGAAATTGGGTCTGGATAAGGAAATGATGGGTGGCTCATGAAAGCCTAAATAAAATTATTATTATTATATTGCTTCAAGTTAGAATTAGAACTCAAAACCAAGTTTAGAATGTATTCACTTAAACATCGGGACAAATTAACTTTATTGGTATTATATAAATTTTATTTTTCAGTATTTATTTATAAATGAGGGTGAATCATAAACTAAATTTGTATTTAAACATTTTTAAAATTTAAAAAGTGAAATACGAATAATTTTGACAAAACACTGAATATCTCATTGTTAGGGGTTTTCCTTGCCCTTATCAATAATTTACCAATTCTTACGATAGTCATCAAAGTTTTATTAACGTCTTCCTATCCTAGGTTTCTTTGTTTTGTTTTCAATTTCCAGTTTTTAATTAATTCCAATCTGTAATCTCTAAATTTATAAATTTAGTTTCAATTCTATTTGGAATCATATCAATGCAAATCATAAAATTCAAATGGTGAGAACTTTAATCTTTTAAGTTTCAAAGTTATCAAAAGAAAAGAGAAAGAACAATCCTTTCGATTAGAGAGAGTTGTAAGAAAGAATAAACAAGTTGCTATACTTTCTTTAAATGTGGTAAGCAATGTCGTTTAAAGCCTTAGTTCTTTATACATCAGGATAAACCTTCAAAATAGAAAACAAATATATAACATAGGAGGATAATAATTCAAGCTCTTCTCGTAGCTTAAGTGAAAGTGAAGAAGTCAACTTATGTATAATGACTTGGTGTGACTTAATAAATAATAATGTAAGTAATTCTAAGTTTAAGTCAAGTCAAATTCTGATGGTGCAATTCCAAATTACGAAAATTTAAAAACTTTACAATAAAAAATTTAGCAAAACCACTTCCAAAATTCACAATAAAAAAATAAATATTGATGCACTTCTTCATTCACAAAGGTGTACGAAGGATTGGATTAGAATTGAATCTTGCGATGACATCGAAGGTTATGAAAGGTTATATATGATTACTATGAACACAAAAGATGAACAAAGAATATAATAACATGAAATAAGGTTATTCTTGAATGTACTATTTTTTGTTTACAATAGCTCACTTAATATAAAATTCTAGGAAACTAAATATAGAAATTATTCTAAATAAATACATTTGATATTCTACTGATATTCTCTGATATTCCCTTGATTATCTCTGATATTCTACTGATTTGTTTCTCTGATAATAATATTCTAACACTCCCCCTCAAGGTGAGCAGTGAGATCACCAATACTTAACTTGTTGAGGACACGGGTAAATGCTTTGTCTGTAACAGCTTTGGTGAGAATGTTTGCTAACTGGTCTTCTGACCTTACAAATGGAAGTTCAATACTTTTATCTTCAATCTTCTCCTTGATGAAGTGTCTATCCACTTCAACGTGCTTGGTTCTGTCATGTTGTACAGGATTCTCTGAGATACTAATTACTGCCTTGTTATCACACTTTAACTGACTTGGTAGTTGTGGTGGAAAACCAATCTCGATTATCAACTTTTTTATCCATAAGACTTCAGTTATACCTTTGGCAATTCCCCGAAATTCAGCCTCGGCACTTGAAAGAGCAACCACTTTCTGCTTCTTACTCCTCCATGTCACCAAGTTACCTTCCACAAGAGTAAAATAGACCGATGTAGATCTTCTATCATTTGGATTACTAGCCTAATCAGCATCAATATAAGCTTCAATATTTAAGTGTCCATGCTTTTGGAACATGATCCCACTTCCTGGTATCCCCTTCAAGTATCGGACAATCCTCATGGAAGCTTCCATATGATCCTCTTGAGGTTGATGCATAAACTGGCTTATTACCCCTACTACATATGCTATATCTGGTCGAGTGTATGACAGATAAATCAATTTCCCAACTAACCGTTGGTACCTCTCTTTATCTACCAGATTAGTTCCTTCCTCAAACTTTAAACCATGGTTAACTTGAATAAGGGTATATGTTGGTTTACAATCAATCATTCCTGTTTCTGCAAGCAAATCCATGATGTACTTTCTTTGGGAAATAAAGATCCCTTTGTGAGAGCGAAGAACCTCTATTCCCAAGAAGTACTTTAGTCTACCTAAGTCATTCATTTCAAATTCTCTAAACAAGTTATTCTTCAGTTGTGTTATTTCTTCTATATCACTTCCGGTTATGATCATGTCATCCACATATATTATTAGGCTTGTGATCAAATCTCCTTTTCTTTTCAAGAATAAAGTATGGTCAAAGTTGCTTTGTTTGTACCCGTACCTTTTCATGGCCACTGTAAACCTTTCGAACCAGGCACGTGGAGACTGCTTAAGCCCATATAATGCCTTTTTTAATTTGCAAACTTCATTTCTTTGGAAGTCTTCAGAGAACCCTGGAGGAGCTTCCATGTACACCTCTTCTTCCAAATCTTCATGCAAAAAAGCATTCTTGACATCAAACTGATGGAGTGGCCAATTTTTGTTTGCTGCTATTGAAAATAGTACTCTGATGGTGTCAATTTTTACAACTGGTGAGAAAGTCTCTGAGTAGTCAATGCCATAAGTCTGTGTATAGCCTTTTGCCACCAATCTTGCCTTATATCGCTCAATGGTGCCATCTGCTTGATGTTTAATGGTGAAAACCCATCGACACCCTACTGGTTTCTTCCCTGTTGGTAAGATGCATTTCTCCCAAGTTTCATTCTTTTTTAGAGCTTCCATCTCTGTTTTCATAGCTTCTCTCCATTCGCCTTTCTTACTGGCTTCGTGAACTGTTTTAGGAATATCTTCAGCTAGAATAAAGGTAAGAAAAGCTCTTGCAATGTCTGTCACTCCTTCTCTAGTTATCTTCATAGGATACCTGGAATTCCGGGAAACATATTCTGGAGAATATCGTCAGGTGGTACCCTTCTGTTTCTTCTTGGAAGAAGTGTGAAAGGCTCTGGCTCTGGTTCCAGTGCTAACTTGTCATTGTTAGTGACTTCATTCATAACAGGTGACAGCTCAGTAGAGTGAATATCACTTACCTCTCGTTGGACATTCTCAGAAGGATCCTCATTGGTTGTGTTGGTCCCTTCTACGTTGACAGAGACATGCTCGTTGTCTCCATCTACTTGCTCTTTTGGAACAGTTTCTGGACAACTAAGGCTACTTAACCAACTTGATGGTTTACTACTTTTCTCCCTCTGAACATAAAGTTGGCTACTGAAGAAATATTCTGATTTTAAAAAATCACAATCCATATTCACATGTACACGGTGAGTGATTGGGTTGTAACATCGATACCCCTTTTGATGTGTAGCATATCCAACGAAGACACATTTCTCGGCACATGGATCAAATTTAGTTCTGTTTGCTTTGGGAATATGAACGAACACAGAGCATCCAAAAACTCGTGGTGGTAACATTTGGACAAGAGGGAGATCAATCTGAGTAGCTAGGATCTGTAGGGGTGTTTTGTGGTTAAGGATCTTGAAGGGTAGCCTGTTCAAAAGATAGGCCGAGGTAGTGACAGCTTCTGGCCAAAAACGTGTCGGAACCTGTGCATCAAAAATCATGGCTCGAGTCATCTCTAGTAACTTACGATTTTTTTCATTCAGCTACACCATTCTGTTGGAGTGTGTTTGGACAGGAAGTTTGATGGATTAAGCCATTTTCTCTGAAAGTTTCCTGCATTGATTTGTTAACAAATTCTCCACCATTATCTGATCTAAGTACTTGGATTTTCTTGTCAAACTGAGTGTTAATCATTTGATAGAATGCATAGAACTTATCAGGTACTTCAGATTTGTGTTTTAGAAAATATATCCATGTCATGCGAGAGAAATCATCTACAAATAATACAAAATACTGAAACTAATTATTGTGGGAATTAGGAGTTGGGCCCCACACATCAGAGTGTACTAATGAAAAAGCAGAATTGACTCTATTGTTATTAAGAGGAAAAGTAACTCTATGATACTTTGCCCATATACATGTTTCACATTTGATGGGCTCAGTGTTACTAGTAAATAAACTAGGAAATAAAATCTTAAGGTACCCAAAAGAAGGATGTCCCAAACGTCTATGCCATAACTAGAGTTGCCTTGTAACTGTTCCATGAGCAAGCATGGCATGTCCCTTTTGAACAACCTCATCAATGTAGTAAAGACCTTCACGTTCAGTACCACGCCCAATGATCTCCTTCGTAAGAATGTCCTGTAAAATGAAAAAAATTAGAAAACATGAGAACCACACAATTCAACCCTTTGTAACTTGGCTTACAAAAAGTAATTTTGATGATATTGCAGGAACATAGAGACAATTTTTTAATTTTAATTTATTTGAAAAAACAATTGAGTCCCTTTCTTGGACCACAACTAATTCTCCATTGGTTGTTTCAATATGGGTTTATGTCAAAATCGTGAGGGTCATGGTGTCAGTTGCTCCACAATCAAAAATCCACTGATCAGATTTTCTTAAGTTGGTATCCTTTTCTCTTTTCCCCCCTCCATGAGTGTTGCGGTGGTGGCAGTCTTGCGATTTTTTAGTTTGAAATCTTCCTACCATTAGGGATAACCCACGATTTTGAAGCAAGTCTCCTTGGTGTGTTTCTTCATTCCGCAATGAGTACAGTGGAGGTGGCTTTTGTCTTCCTTATGTCGTTGTGATAGGTGTCGTCCAACAGCGACTCCATCCTTGTCCCTTGTCAAGATTGACTTGTGTTTGCTGAATCCCTAGGCCATTACGAAGCATATTTACAATTTGCAAAATTTGCTCATCAATAATGGTTGAAGAGTTATTTTGGTTTTTATTCATGTTGTTGCCAATTTCATCATTTGAAAATGACATTTTTGGTTTTTTTTTTTCGGCTGTGAGGGATAATGGTACAATGATGTTGGTTTATGAGTTTCCAGGATCTAACACCGCTCTGATACCATCTTGCGATGGCATCGAGGGTATGAAAGGTTAAACAAGGATATGATAACTATGAACACAAAAGATGAAGAAAGAATATGATAACATGGAATAAGGTTATTCTTGAATGTACTATTTTTTGTTTACAATAGCTCACTTAATATAAAATTATAGGAAACTAAATATATAAATTATTCTAAATAAATACATTTGATATTCTTTAATATTCTACTGATATTTTCTTATATTCCCTTGATTATCTCTGATATTCTACTAATTTATTTCTCTGATAATAATATTCTAATTGACTACATCAATCAAAGTAAACACGAGGCTTTAGAAACGTGGATGTATAGAAAGCATGCTTGAGGAACCTTCTTCTGCATCAAACATCAAAATCTTCAAGACTAGAGGTATACGAAGATCATGGTGTCTTGTTTCATAGGGGAGGAAGATCTCAAATGACTACTACTAACATATCGTCCATCCGTGCCTTCAAGATTAATATTCAAGTGAATTATTGGTTAGCTTTTATAGTTGGACGACATAGTAATCAAGTATGGATTTAACCCATTTAAGACCTGTCACAATAGAGCTTGTATATGTTAATGACTTAATTCTTTCATGAAATTATCACAGTCAATGTACTAATGTAAAATTATATCAAATTGAATGATTTCATATTAAGGGCTTTGGAAAAAATAAAACATTTTCTTGGTTTGAAATGATTCACTTACCCTTCGGCGTATCTCTATGCCAAATAAGGTATACAATTAATATCTTGAAGAGGATAATGTATGATAAGTTGCAAGCAATCTCATTTTATATGTTTTTAAGTCTCAATTCAATACCTATGCAACTTTGTTAGGACAACTGATTTTAATAGTGTATTACTTCTAGTTTGGTTTTTCATGAATATATTAACATTGTGTTTGTATGGAGATTTTTTTAGGATTATTCATATTTATAAATATTTGAAATGTTTTATTATAACAAAATATATTTTTTGGATAGAGAATATTAAAATAAATTGAAATTCTTATAATTTATAAGAGTTTTCTCTTAATGATTTATTTTTGCTTTCACTTCTGTCAAGATATTTTTGGCTCAATATTGGTTGGGACATCGTCTTCTTGGTCGAGGTTGATGCATTATTGGCTTGACACCATTTTCTATAAGGATGTTTCTTTCAAATTAAAGTCCATCGCTATTTTTCAATAATCATCTCCAAGATTATTCTTTTATTAATATTGTTTAGTGTCATTTCTTAATTGATGTTAGTTATAGGCTCTTTTTTTTTTTTTTCAACTTGAACAATATTTTTCAATTGATATAAAAGATGAATTTTTTTTTAACATCCATATATGGTCAAAGTAGTTTTCAACTAATAGTGATCATAAGATAGGTCATTTGCTACCAATTCTAAAATTTTTTAACACCTATGATACCGTCATGGAAGAACCTGGGTAAAAATAAGGCATTTCAAAAAAAAATCACGAGAACCATAAGATAAGTTATTCTTAACCACATATTCTTTTTCTCTCTCTTTTTGAAACCCAAAATAAAGCTCAATAAGATAGCATATTTTAATTAATTTTTTGAAAATTTTGAATTTAAAATATTCCTTCCTTTTCATTTTAAATTTTCAGCCAGGAGGGATTGTAAGTTCCATAAAATGTAATTAGAGACACATTTAAGTGACATTAGTCATAAGAATTTTGGAGTCCTTTGTTATAAATAGTCAACACTCACACTTCTAATGTTGTTACTTTAGAATTTATAACAAATTTATTTGAGAGTCAAACTTTGGATCTTATCTTGGATTCTTAGGAAGCAAGTGATAATTCTACTTGAGCTTGTCATGACTATGAAGACTTCTCCATCTTTGATTGGTTTTCTTCTTCCATTCTTATAGTCTCTTCCACCTTTTCTACTTGATTTTTGTTTTAGGTTTTCATCTTATGAATTGTTCTTATTCCTCTCGTGTTTCAATTTGTCAATTCTATATCCTCTCTTATTCTGTATATCATGCTTTTTTTAATTATTATTTCTTTATTAGAAACAGATAATTAAATACTTATTATTAGATTAAATTTGTGTTAAGTAGTAAGCATCATTTAGTTTCTGGTCATAATTTTTTTTAAGTAAAAAAATTAAATCAAGTTTCATAATAAGTATTTAATTCAAGCTAAATATAACTTAAACCTTATCACTAAATATTTAAGTTCAGTTCTCTTTTAAGAAATATTAAAAGAGTTCAACTAATCTAAAACTAATTACAAAAGAGGGTACTAAATCTTTTTTAAATTTAATCATCCTTTACAACTAGTAACTCTAAGTATTCTTATCAGTCATTTTTTTTATTATAAATAACAATAAATAAGTAATTTAAATAATAACTTTCATAAAAAAAATTAGAGTAAATGTTTTCTTATATAAAGGATATCATAAGTTTTACAAAGAAGTAAAGATTGAGAATATAAGGTCCTGTTATTTCTCTAACAAAGTAGAATTGTATTTTGGTGTTAAGATGTATTCTCTATATTTGTCTTTCATCTTGTATTTATAATTACTTTAAAATATAACAACAATCTTCATAATAATATTGTTGAGTAATTTTAATATTATTTCCTTTTAATCTTAATATATAAAATTATTAGAATTAACTTAATTATTTTCTTTTACGTGTTGTCCCAAATATATTCTTTCCATGATTACTTACACAAAGTTGTCATATAGATTTATTCAAATATAATCAAAATCAATTTAATTATAAATTATTTCTTTTGGATATTGTTTTAAAATGATTGATTTTGGATATTATTTTTAAACAACCAAAATAATGTGCATGGAAAATTAATTTTATAATTAAAATAATATTAATTGCGTTGTTACGTTTCCTCTCCTTTATTAAATGAATTATCTCTTATTATTATTATTATTATTATTATTAAAAGATGAGCATAAATTCATAAATATACTTAAGAGGATATGACAATAACAAATATTTGCATTTCTTAGTTATGTTATTATTATCAAAATTCTTAACTCAAATATAGTCATGTATTCCTCAATATATGTAACTGTATCATTATGTCCCTTATTATGTGTAATTTTAGTTACGGGATTATATTCTATGTCCCTTATTATGTGTAATTTTAGTTACGGGATTATATTCTATGCTTATTTTAGGAAGGCCATGAGATTGATCTTCCCTTGACTTTCTCTGACAGTAACGATGTATGTACACTGTATGTTTATGCAGATAGATTAGGACAAGACATACACATTTTCTCAGATCCTTATACTCGTTTTTCATCTAGACCCGAAGCAAATCGAGTATACCCCGGAAATGTTGCATTATATTTAGGAATAAATGCTGACGAAATAACCAAGATTAGGAATACATACATTAAAGAGGAAGTTGAGCTAGCACCTAATACAGAAAAAAAAAAAAATGGAGTATCATCTTAGATGATTTAGCTTCTATAAAATAAAATCTGTCATAGTCTGAGAATATCCTAGTAGAGAGTATTATCTGGAGGATAACCTTATCGCAGGCAAAACTACAACAACATTGTTAAAAAAGTCCACTTTTTCATCTAAAAAATTTGAATTCTTTTACAAAAAAATTGTTTCTCTCTTTCGACTGATGCTAGATTTCCCACTACCTGTAGTAATAGCATAAGTTAGAGTGGAGTGAGACGAAATTTCGGAGAACAACTTGCTCCATTACATCCAAGAACCGACAAATAAATCTAAAATGATTACGATTTTTCTAAAAGGGTCAGTAAAAAACGGAACATAGTAGTATAGAACTGCAGAGAAATTACCTATTTACCGTTAAAATATTCCAGAAGGTGACGATCAAGCTCAAAATGTCGAGAAAGAAGCCCCTGCAGATCACAATCCATATATGTCCGGTTAAACTAAACAAATTCAGAGACAATTAACTGAACAGTGACGACAACAAGCCGCCGGGAAGTAAATTTTAGATAGTCCCAGCTCATGTTCAATGATATGCAGAGCATTGAAAATGTTTTAAAATAAAAGCATATTTTGAACTTGTTTGGTTATATTTCTACATAATAGTTTTTACTTTCTGTTATAAGTTAAAATCAGTTTATGCACTTCCCTGATATAAAAGTTCTTTCATCCATCTGCATCAAACTAAGATGCATGAATTATTTTTATTTCTGAGAAACTCAACTTATTTTCTCCTTTTATAAAGAGCTTGTGAAGTTTTTTAATCTGGGATTGACCAGTTGGTCTTGTTATAATCACTATTCAAAAACAGCGTATATCCTACATATGACAAACCTTTGTAATCGTAGGGTGAAAATATGTTGCTTCAAAATCCAACTCTGGAAAGCGAGCAACTTCAGCCGCATTCTCAAATAAGATATATGTAGGAAGCTGGCCCATGCTTCCTGATAATCACAAGGCATCATATAAATTCCATATCAGTAGATCAGTATACAATAATAACTAAAAAACAATATAACAGTAAAACAGAGAAATTAAGTACTTCTAGTGAAAAGAAGGAAAATAAATTCAAAAATATATCAATTAAAATAGGTACCACTTAGAGATATTCCAAATTTTTCAGCAGCATTGGGAAAGAGACCAAGATCAACTATTCCAAACGATAAATTTTTGTTTGAATATCTGCCAGAGACATGAATGTATGGAAATTGTCAAAATCTATAATCACAACAATTTTCATGGAACTTGTCAAACTCTGTAATCGCAACAATTTTCATGGAAATTGCTGATTCACCATATTAGTTAACTTCGTATACTTGTTGTGTAAACAGTAAAGAAGTTTCCCTAATATAATTTATTGACATTGGATAGGTTTTAATACCTTAATAGAATTCATAACAGACTGGATCTAACACAGTTCCAGAATCTAACTGAAGGAAAGAGAATCACCCAAGTCATTTTAAGGAGTGTTTTAGCCATATACTTAGACCTAGCTGATATGGGATTTCAACACTAGTTCATGTGGTTTTAGTTTTCCAAGCCAAACAATGAAAGAAATATGAGATTGTTTTGCATTTGATTGATGGTAAAATCTCTAAAACATCATAAATATGAGTGTTTAGTTTATTTATCTCGTATTTTAATTTCCAATTTAAACAGAACCAAAATTTGAAAATGTGTTTGGTTAGGTTTGAATGAAGTTGGGAAACAAATAAAAAAAGGGAAATTTTGAAAACTAAGTGTTCATTTGCAACAATTATTAAAACAGGAAAAGTGTGGTGGCAACTTTATATTGTAATTATAATAAAAACTATAACCAAAGCGTTTCCATCATTTGGGCATTATAAAGAAAATAGAGCACACAAAAAAATGTTTAGTCAAATCAAAAAGACTCAATATTTAGACAGCTTCTAAACCTATTAAAGGCACAAAAGCTACTCATATTAGGTAAGAAGTACAACAACCTGAAGTACTTTCCCCTTTTACTTGAGAGAGGATGAATAGTTTGATAGATTGCCTACCACAGAGCCCATTGAAAGCCCAATGCAGCAAAGGCCCAAAATATGGAGAGTATACACACGTAGAGGAAAAGGTGGACAGCAAAGGAGGAGTTAGTTAGAAAAGGTGAGCTGGCAGGAGAGTGGGAGGGGAGGTATTAGAGGAGAGAAAAGAGTGTGGAGGGGGACAGGAAAAGATATTATAGTTTGAGGACAGAGAAAGATCTTCTCTGAGGAGCTTTTGCTCTGGTTTTGCTTTGTATCTATTTTCTTTCACAGTGAATACAGTATTATTCAGAATATTACTCTATCATAGTTCAAGACAAAAGTCAAAGAGAAACTTACGTAATTGAGAGCTCAGGAAAATGCTGACTTGAGCGAATGCAAGCAGGTGAATATGAAGAACGAAATTCCACCTGCCAACTCACAAAAAGAAAGAAAAATGGATAAAACCAAGGGAGAAGGAAAGAGAACTAAAACATAAACAATAATATGACCAAACTCCATACACTTCTAACATTACTTTCCACTCTATTTCAAAAGTGATGAGAGATAGTTTCCTGCATTATAGGTTTAAACAGAAGTAAATGCATTATATACTGATTGACCAACAATCCCACTCATGCATTATTAATAGACCAATAAAGTACAAAAAGGGAAAACACAAGTAAATTGTTCTCACCAACTACATTTCACCCCCACCACTTCCCCAAACAATACTGGAAAAAAAACAGAAAATGGGTAAAAAAAAAAAAAAAAAAAAAAAAAAATAATATAAATATATAAAAAATGCAAATAAAAATATTGGTAAGTTTAAAGCTTAGATTTTATTATTTATTATATTGTTTTTGTATTTGCTATGTTTTAAGATTTCGAGATTATGGGTGGAGATTTGGACTGCATCATGGTCATGTAAGCT
>Ga0099825_1008293_pt1 | contig 12337 bp, 8 predicted proteins | sample SiratroredBW_FD_76838 | JGI IMG/M metagenome (GOLD analysis project Ga0099825, IMG submission 76838) | Root nodule microbial communities of legume samples collected from California, USA - Siratro red BW | ecosystem: Host-associated > Plants > Roots > Nodule | place: USA: California | collected...
ATATATATAAAAAAAAAAAATAAATATATATATATATATATATATATATATATATATATATATAAGAGATAATTATAAATATATGCTAATAATAACTAATCCATAACGCTTTGAACTGTAGAAGCTATAATTTAATACATGTAATGAAGAAAATTGAAATTTTACATGTGAAAATATTACCTTGTATTTTTAACTTATTTAAAATTCAACTCATTGACATGCATAATTATATATTATGGGATTTGATCCAAATCTATAGCTTGAAAATAATTTGAAGATTATAAATGTATTCTTTTAGGATAATAAAAAATGCTTATGGTTCAGTTGAGGGAGAAGTTATTAATTATAATAAAGGGTTACTAAGAAACTTGATAAAGGTAAATAACGTAAGAAGTTAAATTACCAATACTATTTTATAATTTTGTTTGCTAATAATAATATTTTCACCGGATCGATAGACTTGTTAAATCTAATCATGTAATACTTGTGTAATGTGCTTATAATACATAAATTTTTGCTATAATTACTCACATTTATCAAAGCAAGATGGAACATTTTTGAAGATTTTTATAGCTTATCTTATCAAACAAATACTTTATCTTATTTGCATTATTGATATATAGAAATTATTTAGACTTTTAGAAATTACTAGAATTAATTTTTTTATCACATCCTATCTCTTATACCAAAAACAAGAATTACTTTTGCTGTTTTAGTTTTTGTCTGTAATCAAGATTGTCTTGCAAACTTGTAATAGCTTTACCTTCTTAATAAATTAATGAATTATTTTTTTTCATAATTAACAATAAGAAACATTTAGTGATTTATATATGATTTCTACATTTCAATAACTATTTTAACTTATTTCAATACCATTTTTTAAAAGTAAATGATTAATTTTATTTTTAAAGTGAGATATAGTCATTCTAGTCTTTACAAGAATAAAATATTTACTTTAATCTTTAAGAAGATCCTATATCATATTATTAAATTTTATAAGATTGTTTTACCATTAAAATATAACTTCAATTACTACTTCAACAATAAATCAGAGATTATTTTCTCATAAAATTATAATATTATAAATTTTAAACATTTTACAAATTAGATTAGTATTTTCGCGCTTTCAAATATTAAATTAAAAAAAGGGCTTCAAAGGAACAAATTATTGGTTTTTTTTTTTAATGAACCTATTACATTTATAGTGGTCCTACAAATTTATGTGTGAATGAATCACAGAGTGTGGGTCTTGAAAGCAAGAATCTGACTGAATTGTTTGTTACTGAATGACTCTTTTTATTTTTATTTTTTTATTTTTTTTCCAATTCCTATGACTTAAAAGATTAAACTATACATTGGATATTTTCCTTTTTAAAGTGTCACCATAGTTCCTACCTCTCCTCTACTTTGTCTCCTCCTTTCTCACAACAAACTCTCTATAGAAAACAAAGGAAGAAATTCCAAATCCTTCTGGTTTTCTATATGAAACTACTTCTCACTCTGCATACTATTCAGTTTTCTTTCTTTCTAGTATAGGTAATTTTCAAGTTTATAAATAAAATAGCAAGTAATTACTTTCTTCATTCAATGGTATCAATTTTTCAATTTGGTGTTAGAGCCACCTAAAGCAAAACAAGATTCAAATCATCAAATCTAAACATCTTTCTCAGTGAATGCTCAAAATTCTGGAGTCTAACTGTTGTGTCTTTTTTTTTTTTTTTCCTTTTTTTTTTGTTTATTTTTTTTTTTTTTTTTTCACTTTTTTTTTTTTTTTTTTTTTTTTTTATTTTTTTTTTTTTTTGTTTTTTTTTTTTTTTTTCACTTTTCTCTTGGATGATATTTTTTGTATTCACTCACATGGTGTGTTCTTTTTGTTTATTTTAAATATCTGATTCTGTTGATTTGTGTCAACTACTGCAGAGAGAGCAATGAGTACAGGAGACAGGCCAAAAATGCATGAGCAAACTGGTTGCTTTGATCCCAACACAATAGGAGAAAGCATACCCTCTCTAAAGGATAACTTCCCTCAAACTCTTCCAGACCCTCTAACTCCATCACCTATGGTTGTAGGCAACACCACAAACACTGATAATGGCCTTCAAGAGAATCTTGAGCTTTCTGTGGAGGAGCTCTCCTTTAACCATCACAATCTACAACACCAAGATGTCTCAACCTATGCAAGTGGAGTCACTGCCACATCTATTGACATCCCTCATTCACAGCACCTAGGCTTGAACATGGGAAACTCCTACATCAACAACACCAACAACATGGATAACCATTTGGTGCAAGAGGTCATTGATGCCCTTCCCTATCAGCACCAGCCAACTTGGGACCCTACTACTGTTCAGGAGTTGCAAGACATGGCCTATGCTAATCAGATAGAACAGCAACAAAATGAACAACAGTTTCAGCAAATGGAGACTCAAAACTGCAGCCAAAGCTACAACCCCTCTTCCATAATAGACCCTCCTTACCCTTCACCAGATCTCCTAAACCTTCTCCACTTACCAAGATGCTCAGCCTCATCTTTGCACACCAATTCCACCATTTGCCTCACAAACTCAACTCAGAACACACCAAACTTTCAGAATCCACTGGCCTTTCTTGGAGACCTTCCAATAGGGTCAGACAACACAAGTGCATCCTCAGTTTTGTATGATCCTCTATTCCATCTCAACCTTCCTCCGCAGCCTCCAGCCCTCAGAGAGCTGTTTCAGTCTCTCCCTCGTGGCTACAGCTTGCCAACCAACTCAAGGAATGGTTCACTCTTTGGAGGGGATGAGATAGAGGGAGATGGGAGCCAGCTTGACATGGGAGTGCTGGAATTCAACAGGGTCACACCCTCTGTTGGCAAAGGAAGGGGAGGAAAAGCTACCAAACATTTTGCAACTGAGAAACAAAGAAGAGAGCAACTCAATGGAAAATATAAAATCTTGAGAAATCTTATCCCAAACCCCACCAAGGTATATACATCATTTATCAATTTTCTGACTAATAAATAACATACTAATTCCTACAAATGTAACAAAAGATGTATCCATTTTGTTCCATGTTCGTGAAGTAAAGATCATATAAGACTCATTTCTATATATGAAAGACTAAAAGAACAGATTTTTTTCATGAACAATTAAAACTGGACATTCTCTTCATTATATGGACTTAAAATATATGGATGAAGCGGTCAATCTTATTGGTTGGTTTTGGTTAAACACAGATTGATAGAGCATCGGTGGTGGGGGATGCCATTGACTACATAAGAGAGCTGCTTAGAACAGTGAATGAACTCAAACTACTGGTAGAGAAGAAAAGGTATGGGAGAGAGAGGTGCAAAAGGCCCAAAACAGAAGAAGATGGTGCTGAGAGCTGTAACATAAAGCCTTTTGGTGATCCAGATGGGGGCATAAGGACCTCATGGCTGCAGAGGAAATCCAAAGACAGTGAGGTTGATGTCCGGATTATAGATGATGATGTCACAATCAAACTCTTCCAGAGGAAGAAAATCAACTGCCTGTTGTTTGTGTCCAAGGTTCTGGATGAACTTCAGTTGGAGCTTCACCATGTTGCAGGTGGACATGTTGGTGAATATTGCAGTTTCTTATTCAATAGCAAGGTTGGTAACATGTCATTTCTCATAAAACTTAGGTAGTTATTATAACTATAAATTCTTTGCAGGAATAGAATTGTCACATTGGTCTGATTGTGACTTGTTTCACTGTGCAGATAATTGAAGGTTCCTCAGTCTATGCTAGTGCCATAGCCAACAGGGTCATTGATGTTTTGGACTGTCAGTACACAGCATCAGTTCCACATACAAACAACTACTAGAATAGTGAAGATCAGTCACCAAATGTTTGAAACAGTAATAATAATGATAATAATAATGATCATAATAATGGTTATAGTATTAGTATTAACTAATAAATTCATGAAGACTTTCAGAAAATAGGAAATTTTACATGTGTCACAGTTTGAAACTTTCTCATTCATAATATAATTTCTATATTGATCATACAAAGTTATTGTTAAATTTTGTTAGTATGCTGTTTTGGGTTACATCTATTATCAAAAATGTTCTTTTGTTAGCATATTTTGGCTTGGCATCGTGGCTGAACATGCTAGATATGAATGCTTTATAGTTGTTTTCATAGTAGTTGGTTGATTAGTTGAGTCATGCATGAGCTTTTAGAAATAACTCCTTAGTATACTTATTACTTTCCATTGTTCTTAATCTCTACGAGATGACATGAAATTTCCTTGTCTATACAAAAGATTATGTAATAATTATTATTATTAGAGTTAGTACCAATAACTAATAAGTTTTAACTAGTTTTTGCTTATATTGATCATTTCTAATTTAAGCAGCACCAGTCTTAATATCTGTTATATGATCTAAATAAATACAAAACATATCTCATGAAGAGCTAGAAGTAGAGAACCTGCATTTTCTTTCTAACAAACCAAAAAAAAAAATAAGTGAGATGAAATAAAATAAAAAATTAAAGGAATCATGAACATCAACTTGAATTTGCTTTATTTTTAACTACTTAGATTCTAAGACTTTTTATATAAAGTTTTCATCCATGTCAAGTTTGTCTAATATAAATATATACATGTGTAATTTAGATATAACATTATTTAAGACTCTCATCATATGAAATGATTATAAATCAACTAAAAGATTAAAATCCACAGAATAAAATAATGAAATTTAGATTTAATTTTAACTTGAAGGTTTCCGTAAAAAGAAACTAAATAAATTCTAATTAATTGTTTGTTTTTACTTTATATATCATTTTTCAACTTTGTACAACATAAATATTTAACTTTTAAAACAATAGTTAACATGTATATCAAGAAAAAAATTAAAAGTAAATACTTTTATCTAAAATCAAAGGCTATCTAATAAAAAAATGTAAATATAATATTTAAGTTAGAAATTATAATTATAAATACATATAACATAAATGACAAGTTCAACTAATTTATTGAAAAAAGAAACATAAATTCTTGAAAAATTTTAGTTCAAATTATCGGTGTGCCTCATGGTCATTTAATCTAGATATAACAAATATTTTAATTAAGTAAAAGAATAAATCAAAAGGTAAAGAAATAAATTTCAATTGTGAAGTAAATTAAGGCTTTATTGTAAAGAGAAAATAAAATAAAATAAATTTATGTCTAAGTTAAAATTAGTTCATACATCATTTATAAAAGTTCCGTAAACACTTATAATTAAAAAAATCCAAATAAGTTTTTTTATAAGCTAAAAATATTATGTGCATAAGTTATTTTAAAGAACTTTCATTGTATAGCTTTTTAAAGTCTTTATTTTTAACCTGCATAAGCTAATTATATCTTTAAAAAAAAAAGCTTAGTTTCATTCTTTTGCTTTTACTTTTTTTTTTTCTTAGCAGGGTTTATGGATAAATTCATTCATCCAGACGTTTCCTAAACTTTTGTTTAAAATTTTTTTCACAAGTTAATTTTTACATGTGAAAAAGCTTTTTTTTTTATATTATTAACATTTTTGTAGACTAAAGTTCCAAAACTTGGTCTCTTCAAAAGGGAATTTAAACTCCTAAAATTAATAAGAAATCAAAATTTAAAAATAAAATGGCGAACATACCAAGATACAAAAAGGGTCTAGACAAAATACAAACTTTTGCCTAACAAAGCATGGCTAAATTTATCTACAAAATGTACTGACAAATCAAACACCCTGCCTATACTTGTTGCCAGGTATCTCACAAGAGAATTAAGGGAAAGGTGACCTCCAAGATAAGGGAATAGGAAACGAGGAAATGAAAAGAGAAAACGGTCACTAATCTAAATGTAAACTTTCCAGGGTCAGCAAGAAAACCTCATCTCTATGACTGTGAATACATCAAAAATCATCTCCATGATTTCCAGGCTTTGCTAACTTTTTTAGCAAGGTACCTGCTTGCATTTACCCCACCAACAGCCAGAAGACCAGATACAGCCTGCCTTGCACTTGAAACCATTACTCTACGCCTCAGAATTCTCTGTAAGCAATTAGCAGCTTCTTCTCTTACGCTGCTTTGAGTATTATTTATGGCTCTTCCTGAAATCATAATCCTTTTTTTCACAATTTGACACACATCACTATTAAGTGGTTATCTTGTTAAATCCCCACTTCCCCCTTTATGTGATTTGGACCTCAACAATAACTAAAGCAATAATTCAGAAATACGTCTAATAATACCAAAAGCATACCTGTTTCCCATAATTTTTCTTTCTCTCCTGTCATTCTGATCTGGTTTCTGATTGATGGAGGAAGTGCAGAAACTAGAGAATAATCCACTGATAAGTCACAATCCTGTTTTAGAAGAGTAAGGAAGTTTCTTTACTTGGTATGTAAACTCCGAATATTCATTTTATACAACTTGCCTGCTTTTGCAAGGTATTTTGACTAACGAATTTTCTATGCACTAAAACATTGGGAAGAAGCTTTTCCATTTAGTACTATTAATAAATGACCCAGAGTGCCATACCTTATCAATAAATGAGATGAGATATATATAGCAATAACTTTCTAGAACAGCAAGGAAAGCTATACTGTTTCTACAAGATATAAACCTCAAGAATGTCTTCAAAAATTAAATAGCACCCAAAGATTAAAATGAGAATATGTAGAAGAAGATGGAAGGTACAAAATAACAGTAGAACATTGCTTATATTTCTCCTTAACAGAAGCTACAGAAAAAAGAAGCATGCAAGAAAGAAAAATGCATTATCGTGACAACATCAAGTGGCACCAAATAACGAGATGGACATAAACAGAAGGAATCACATTTTCATGCATTACAGGATACATGCCTTATGTTTATTTGTAATAAAAATTTCAATGGAAGTGAATCGATTCCTCGTTCAAGCCAGTAAAATAGTCAATAATCAATACAACTTTGTTTGTGATATTTAATTTTCAAGAGGTAATAGTTTAGCACAGAGTTTATGGCACAACAATGCTAAATTCCTTCAAATGCATGGAAAGACCATGAGAACTATTCAGGATATATGGTTGATAGTTATATAATTCCAATTATCGACAAATGAACCATAAAAATGGTTTATCAGATTTTTTGAATGTTGTCAGCGATTTTTTTAGTTCGTTGTCCTAAATTGGAAATATGTTGGTGAAGATATCCAAAAATCAATACCAAATAATAAAGACCTGAGAGATATGTATTTGATTATTGGCAGTTGGTGAAAGTCTCAATAACTTCTTAGCCTCATAATCTTCAAGAAATGGCTTATACATTGAGTGGAATAGATCAAACTGCCCAGAAACGATCTTCTTCACCTGGACAGAATGTGAACAAAAAGGCTCAGTAAAAACATAAGCAACAGGACCCATATTTGCTCAATCCGGCTTCCTTCACAAAGAATATGCACAAACGCAAACAGTTTCTAACAAGTATCTGTCAGTCCCTAAGAGGACAACAGAAATACGAGGAAGGAACGAATATGTGCAGATTCAACAAAAATATTCATAATTACAGCAAACAGTTCTAATCATACTGGTGAAAATCCAACCTGACTGTCAAGGATGGGCAGACATATCAGTAAAAGGACAACTATCCAATGTTTCACATTTTCACTATTAACAGACAAGAAAAGAAATAACAAAAATTGTGACCAAACTGAGATATAACTTCTGTAGACACAAGTTCCTCACATGGGATGGTATCAAGTAATCATGGAGAATTTAAATATATCTGAATTTTAAAGACATTAACATGTCCATACCACATCCTATTGTAGCAACCAAGGAATACCTTGTTTTTATCCTCAGCAAATAACATGCGTACATCACCCGTGTAGGAGAGACTACATACTTTCGCATACAGATCTGCCTGTAAGGGGATGGTTAAATCAATTCAGTTGTCCAACTCTCAAAGCAAAAAAATTTAATAAGAAAAAAGTATACCTCTGTGAATTCCGACGGAAGCAGGAGAAGAGCAGCTGACACTGCAGCTCTCAAGTTAACAGAATTGGTGCTGTTAACATCTAAATTATCAACAACAATATGAACCTGAATGAAACACGTCCAAAAACATAGGGACCAAAATAGGGCTTAATCATGGATCCAAGTAAATTGAGGACAAACTATGAGATAGATATGTGAAACTAGCACTAGATCATTGTTACATGAAATTTTGTATATTCCGTTATATCGTAGTGAATGCATACAAGTATACAATACAGGACTTTTCTTGATATGGGATACAGGGCAGAGACTTAGTCGGTTTGGTATTTAAAATCCATATTCACCTAGAATTTTATCACCATGTATAAACTTCCAAGAATTGCATAGTCTCTTGCTCATTTTAGAAAACTAGCCAGGGCCCGTAATTTCTTTTTTATTTATTATTTTTCCTATCTGAATGATACTGAGATTCTGAGCACTAGGGGTTATTTTTATTCAACCTTTTCCTCTTTTTTACCACAACCACCTTCCTCTCCCTCCCCTTCTTTGGAATGCCAATGCCTCTTTTTTTTTCCCTCTCTGTCACTAGAATTATGTATTTTTAGATCCACCTACACTCATGCCAGTAGTCTGCAATAAGATGTAAATGATAAAGCTTAGAATTTGAATTACTTGTTATACTACTTCAAATCTCTCTAATTAAACATGAGAAAATATAAATTAGCATAAATGCCATATATAAAATATCTATAGCTCTCATACTTAGAATATTTCATATAAGAAAATTAAGAAATTTGTAAACAAATAAGCTTAGAACACAAGGAATATCAAGAATCAAACGATTCTAGACATGAAGAGGATAAAAAGCGTATAACATACTGGTTTCTGTAACCGACCACATAAGTAGAATTTCTCCCAATAGTGTACATCTTGAAGTAAGTCATGCATTCTAACAACCCCATACTTGAACAGCTGCATAAATTTACTTATAGAGACAAGGAATTCGTGAAAAAGGTAATCTTGATTTAACAAATAACCCAAAAAATATGTTAATAGAAAACTAAAAATATCCCAGCATTCTAAAATAATTTCTCTGGAAGGTGAGTTTGCAGGAACTGAACTAAAGGTCTTAATCACACACTACAGCACTGACTCATGATAAGAGGCTGTCGATACCTTTCCATTCCAACTAACAAAAGGGTTGAAATGTACTCCCACACCAATTTTATCAGCAACTCCCGTAATCTAATATGTCACATCGAGATAAAGTATGAGATAAGATCGCCATCTAATAAAACTCAAGCCAGATACGAGAGGCCAAAAGCAAAAGGAAAATCAAACAAAATTTGAGCAAGTACCAGCCTCTCCCCACCAAGGTGCACCATCCAGGACGCATAGTGATGCTTGTTACATTTCAGGTTCTTGATTGATGCCATTGCACGAACAATAAAAGGAAAAACAAAAGATATCAACGGGGCAATCAAACAATATTAAGCAACTCGTAACACAAATAAATAACACATCATTGCTCATAATCACATATCAGTACCTCAGCATGCCACTGCTTGGGGTCAGCCACACCAAGAATATAATCTGTCATGGTAGTCTAGAAACCCAAAAGCACAGAACAGAGAACAAATATTAAAACAACAATTAAATGGAGAGTGGAAAAAGAGGCCCATAACAACGAAGAGGATCAACAAGCAAAAAAGAACTATGGGTTTAAGAAAAGACGACCTTGTCGTGGTTGGATGGATGAAGAGATGATCCATAGACGCATGCAAACTCAACAGGGGGAAGAACCTGAAGAAAACTGCGAAATGATGCATTGTCCATCATGCTTATGGCTACAACGAACAGTGTAGGCACAACTTCAACTCAGCAAATAGCTGTTTTACAGTGTTGTCATCAAAACTCCAGTATTAGTAGCTTCAAAAGGACGAAAAACTAGAAACTACTAATATATTTGGAAAAACGAAGGATCAGTGGGGAGTTTCTTCGAACAGTTTAAGTGCATCGGAGTCGGAAACATAGCATACGACAAAACTAGTGAGGAAAACGGGTAACCCATGACCCAAAGGTTAATCTGGGCCGATCTGTTTTACCCGTCTCACCTTTTTCAAGTGTTCAACCCCTCCAATGCTGTATTGTTACCAATTTTGCAATAATTTTAAATGGGTTAAATATATATCGAAAATCCTTTATGATAAGTCTAATTAACTCTCTATGACTTTGACTAAATTACAACTCAGAAATTGCTTAAATTGATATTTTAAAACAAAAGGACTAATCTAACCTGTTGATTATGATCTTCTTCGTACCATTAAGAAGTGTGTAATATGTTTTTTTGTAGAAGTTAATGTCCTTTTCTCTTCTGATGTCTTATGAAAAAGCTGCTCGAACAGATCGTAATTGAAAGTTAATAGTTATATTAACTTTGACAGAAAATGAATGGTAGCGACCAATACATGTATTAATTGATCATGAAAATATATAATTATGAAGAATTATGATGTTCGGTATGGAACATTTTGTCAAATTGTATATTAGCAAATATTCAATTAGACATCATCAATTGTATTTCAACAATCATATTGAATTCTCGTTTTTAAACACTTCAATAATCCCTAGTAGACCATGTTTGTTTGTTTAAACTGTTTTTTAGAAAGAAAAAAATAATAATAAAATATTTATTAATTTTTAATATATTTGGGTCAAAAAAAATTCTTTTTCTATTGAGAAAAAAAATTAAGTTGTTTCCCATAAAAAAAAACAAAAAAAAAATGCAGAATAAGAGAGAAATTTAAAAGAAACATAAATGTGTTTATAACTTTTATTACACAAAGTTATCTCCAAATTTTGTAGGATCTCAGGTTTTTCAGAATCTCATTTTAATTCATGTGTTTCATATAGTTACAATCATTTTCATCATACACTCCATTCTAAAGTTGTATTGTTTCTTATTCATTCTATCTTTTTAGGTATGTTTTTGACTATGTCCATATCTACAATTTTGGGCATTTGTCATCAATCTTGTTGCTATATTTTCGTTCAATATCTACAATTTTGGGCATTTGTCATCAATCTTGTTGCTATATTTTCGTTCATTATCACATGTGCTTGCTTTAAAAAAACGCTAAAGATGATTCTTGCCACAAAAGTTTAGACCAAATAAAATTTGGGTTGAAGGGAAAACTTATTTCACATACTTCACGGTAAATAATATAGACTCGAGTATTACATGCAAAGCGATTTTGTTCGTGGTTAACAGAATTGATCACATTCCAATGCTCTAAAGGAGCCAACTTGACCACATTCCAATGCTCTAAACGAGCCAACTTGACCACATTCCAATACTTATTTTATTTTTGTTCTTTTTGGACAATACCTATCGATATAAGATAGAAATCTACTTACTCTGAGAACAACTCAAAGTGAGGAAAATAGAATTTTTGGCTGAATTGGTTGGAGAGAATCATAAGAATATTTACATAGTATCCTAACAAGGAGCATCATACAACACAACCAGAAGGTACCTCGTACTGATTCTATAAAAATTCTCAACCAAATAGCCAATCACAAATCAGCTAGCTTAAATATTTCTAATAAAACATTACAAAATATGTACATTAAATCAAAGTCAACATTTATTTATCTACTTTTGTCAGGTAAGAAATAGTGAGTAATACTAGAACCTCGTTTAGCCACATTAGGCCGCTTTTGTGGCCTAAGCCAGGTTCGAAACTCTTCCTGAATTTCTGGTGGTAATTCATCAATGATAGAGGGATCAATCTCATCAATATTATAACTACTCCAAGCTTCCCTCCCTTGTGGTACACCTACACTACATCCACCCTTGTGGGTATCAATCTCTTCATTACAAGTTGAATAACTATCATCAGCAGACTGAGATCCTGCAGCATTGATAATATTAGCATAAGAAACAGAGATGGAAAGCCAAATATAATAAAAGAATGGGATTAGAACATTACCAAGCGATGATGATATTTTAACATCGTGAGAATTTGAAACATTGTTCTGCTCCAATGAAGACCGGGAATTATGGTAACTTTTGAAGATATTTATAATTGAACCGTTCTCCTGCAACAGAAAAAACTTTTATGCTGTAAAAACTTAAAACGCAATAGATTCATGGCTGAAACACCACATCTTTATATCAGCATAACGGATAAGTTGATTAGTTGATATGATACGACAGCAATTCTTTTCATGAGACATCTTTAGTTATATATATGTGTGTGAGTGTGTATATATATATATATATATATATATATATATATATATATATATATATATACACATTATTCACACATATATATATATATATTATATAAAAAATAAAAAGAGAGAGAGATTTCTAAAATA
>Ga0099825_1008296_pt1 | contig 12336 bp, 6 predicted proteins | sample SiratroredBW_FD_76838 | JGI IMG/M metagenome (GOLD analysis project Ga0099825, IMG submission 76838) | Root nodule microbial communities of legume samples collected from California, USA - Siratro red BW | ecosystem: Host-associated > Plants > Roots > Nodule | place: USA: California | collected...
ATATATATATATATATATATATATATATATATATATATATATATATATATATATATATAATCTGATGAAATATTATAAATAGATAAATATTTCAAGGTATATATTATTAATTTTTAATACATATTATTATTTTATAAATAAATTTTTATTTAAGTATTAGAGTGTTTTCAGCATAATATATATACATTTTCTATCCAATTCTTAAGTGAAGGAAGTGATTCATTTCAAACTTGAACACATGGCCATTTTATTTCAAAAATAAAACATATCAATCCAAAAGAAAGAAATATTTATTAAAGAAAAAATGAAGGAAATAGAATCAACCAAAATCTAACGTAAATGAATGAAAATTGATGTTTATACATTAGAATAGTGTCAGTTGTGTAACGAGCGCTAAGTCATTGAAAGTAAGTTAAAATTAGTGTTAGTCTTGAGATGAAACACAAATAGCATCGAATTGACCAATGCTAAAATTGATACTGAAATAAAACTGATGCTACTGATACAATCGATAAAAATATTAAAAAATTATCGTTGTTACTTGACAAAAGCAGTTCCATTTAATATTGCGAAACAAATTTCAACACAGAATCATTCTCAATAAAGTAAGATATAAATAAATTTCAAAGATAAAATCAATTTCAACATATTCAGATATAAACCAATTTAAACATAAAATAAATTTCAAAGATAAAATCAAAACCAATTTCAAATAAAAACTAAAACAAATTTAAGAAAATACTTACCTTTTTACGATGTTTTAGAAACTCGGGATAGATAAGAAGCAAAAGAACCCCACTCACGCAAACCTACATTCACCATTCGTTAGTTCATTGTTATCGAAGGACCAAGGTAATCAATCTCAAATAAAAGCACAAAAAAGGCTAAGCACTTACCATCGTCCAAGTCATCCAAGCTAAAGATGAACCACAACTAACACGAACCACGTTGAAGATGAACCACTACGAAGAACCACTACCATCCAAGTCAAAGAACCACTATTATGAAAATGAAAGGTCATTTAGAATACCACCAACATGTAGAGGAGAAGTGACAGAGGAGAACAGAGTAAGAGTAGCGGGGGAGAATGAGGAGGAGCAATGACAGAAACCGAAACCGACACATCCAAAATCAATCGGTGGAAATGATTTTGTGAACCTAAAGGAAGATATTTTAAAGTTGGATTGGGGATTAGAAACAAAGACTAAAGGAATAGAGTTTGAAAGAAGCTCCGACGTAAAGAAGAAGAAGACGAACGCGGACGAAAATGAATTGAAAAAGTTCGACCCCCATTTATAACCACATGCATTGGCTAAGCCGACACTAGAAATGGTTGATATTTATGTCGACAATTCTAAAAACAACGATTTTAGTGTTAACAAGCCGATGCTAACAATCATAGATTTTAGTGCCCGCTAAGCCGACACAATGCATTAATTTATTATTTAAATCCAAACTCCTTAGTTTAATTCCAGTTAAATAATTTCATAAAATAAAATTAAAGAAAAAACGTCGGTATGATAGACTCTATTTGCGTCTTCTATTTAAATGATGCTATTTTTTGACAATTATTTTTGTTTTCTTGTAGTGATTCTTTTATTCTAAAAGTCAAATGTTGTTTTCTTATATTTTGACTCTACCATTATCACATTCAATAGTCTCACCATTACACCATATTTTTTCTTCCTTAAGTTTAAATAAATGATACCTTACTTTCCTCAACCACAATTTTCTTATTTTATTATTGTTTTATAGAAGTAATTTTACAATAACATTTGATAACATTTGATTTATGACCAAGGTGATCAAACAATTGACGAAAATACATGACAATGTTAAAAATATGATGGCACCTTGTTGTTATCAACAAAGGTAAGTAAAATTGGTAATAATCATGAGATAATTTAAATAACTAAATTGTGTCATTTAATAAGAAAATTATTTTTGTCATCGAAATCAAGTATAATAGATAACATCAATTTTGAAAGAATTTCTATGTCAGTTCAAGAAATCAACATTGAACTAATATAGTTGAAAGTCATTTCTTTAACAACTAATATGAAAAAATTGAATATCAAATGTTGATTGTTATTTAATTGATGTGGAAACACACATGCATGTGTGTACATACATACAAGCACTAAATATATACACGTAACACTTTCAAATACACACGTGCATGCACATATGCACAATATACACATGTATTTATGAATGAAAACATTCATCTTTTTCATATTTTACTATATATTTAATTTATTAAGACTTTACTACATAGAAATGAATAAGAGATGACAATAGAAAAAAAAATCATTCGTAAAGATGGAGTGATATGCCAATTTTTAACTAAATTACAAAGGAGATAGATGAGGAAGGATGAAGTGTGAGAGGAAAAGAAGAAGAGAGGTAAAATGATGGAAAGAAAAAAAGAAAGACGACAGAAAAAAAAATAAAAAAGAAAAAAATGATGAAAGACGCAATGATAATAAAAGAATAAAAGAAGAATTTGAAATAAAAAAAAAACAAATAAGATATATATATATATATATATATATTTATAAAAACAAGATAATAATTTTATGTTGATTTTTATATAATCGACATAGAATATCGCTTTCTACCTTTAATCTCTCTTATATTAATCTAATAAAAATAATATTTTATGTTAGTTATTAGAAAATCAAATGTAAAAAACTTGTTATATAATAACAAATTTTGCTAATGTATTTTCTTCCAGATCATTCAATAATAATCAGCTTAGAATATAAAATATCTTTCTATATTATTAATAATTCATCTTTCAGAATACTTTTCCTTTTATAATGAATAAAACAGGTCCGAAATTGATGAAGATAAAAATAGAATGGATAAAATAATGTTTAGAAAAAACAATACACTGGATGCGAAAGATGATGAAAATTTTGGATGAAAGAGCATGTTATTGGAAGATGGAGAATTTTTTCAAAGCCACCTAGTAGAATTTTAAATTCCTAGTTTTAATAAGAGACTAACATATCCAGATAATTCTTTATTAAACATCTTAACAAAGTATTTTATTGAACAATTTGAACATCTTCAATATGCTACTTAATCGAATGTTTTATAATTATGTTGGCTGTTAAAAAAGAAAAAAAAAAGCAAGATAATTATAACAAGAGTGACACTTAAGTAATGGTGTTTATTTTTAACATTCGAAATAAATTTTCATCCACGTGATGACTATTATTAATTTGCAATAATTTTACATATAAATCATTGCTACATTTTGAATTAGTTTTATCTTTTACTAAATACATAATTTATTACTGTTTATCTCAAATTTTCCTTAATTATTTATATTCTACTACCTCCCTCTTCTGTGTCTACCTTCTTCATCTTCCTTTGGTCTTATCTTTTTAACTTTTTAGCCCTTATAGAGCACTTTACTTTCTCGTCATCGTCTAGCATACGCGATCACAAAAGGGAGTTCTAGAGTTGTTGAAGTCTTCAAGATTTGAAGTGGGTCACCGATTTCTTTTGTGGAAGAAGCGACATAACAAAGATGAGGGTTTATACTTTTCCCTAAAACATTTCAAAAAATAAACATCACATGAAATTTTCAGTTAAATAACATGTCATCTATTAATGAATATTTGAAAACTATGTAAGATCTTGTCAATTTTGTTCTTAACAAAAAAAATCTTATTTAATATTGTTCAAAATGGTTTTTCAATATTATAATTGAATGAAAAAAATGTGGTTCTTTATTTAATGTTAAAATTGATCCTTAAACTTATAGTTTAAGAACGAAACTTAATCATATGAAATAACTGTTACAACTTTACATCTTTAGAGGCTAAATTAATGTTTTATTATTTTAACTATTAAATTAATTGCGCGTTGGTCATTTACCTCTTAAATCTATTTAGTTACAAATTTTCGAGAAATATTTTACAAATTTAAAAAAATGTTAGATATATGAAGCATGAAATGTATACTTCTCTAAAACCTTGAAAATGATACACGACTTTTTCTAAGGCTATTTACATGTTAAATGCAAAAAACCTAATTTAGAGCTCATTATAAAGGAACAAAAAGAATCAACAAAGTTTGAAAAAAAAAGCTATGGTCTTCTTGACCTTGGCCAGCTTCAAATTATTTATTTGACCATCTGTTTGATTATTGTGGGAATCTTTAGAAGGTTTTCAAACAAGAAAGAAGAAAGCAAGTGGCAAAATCAAAGGCACTAGATGAAGATGTCAAATACTATTTCGTATTTCGAGGATTGTTTGGTCCATGTTATTTGAGTAATGCTTACTTTTGTATTTGATAATTGTGATAGGGTTTATTTCTGAAAAAAATATTTCCATGAATTAAAAAAATTAACCCATCATTCACATCAATCTAATTATATTATTTATTTGGGTTAATTTTAAATTTAATTAGATTTAACTTAATTTTAAAACTGGAACTACATAAATTTATACTATATAACTGATACTTATGGTCTACTCCCTCTTATAAAAATTCGAGAAGTGAAGAAAATTAATTTTATGAATTAACTTTTTGTTATTATTTATATATATATATATATATATATATATATATATATTTAAGGGTAATTTAAAAAAGGTTTTAATTGTAGAAAAAAGTAAATATTATTAACTTGAATTTTTTACTAATTTCATAAATTTAAAGATAAGTAATATATTTTAAGATTTTTTTTTTAAATTTTAAAGTACACACAATAATTGCGAACTTGATAGGGTTATTTTCTTTTCAGAAAGAGACAAAAGGGATAGTAACTGTAATGAAGGTGACACAAAATAAAGTTTATTTATTTATCTATCTGATATCAAATCGTGTTATAAAAAAATTATTATTAAAATCTTACGCGAAAAGAATTTGTGGGGATGCATCTATGGATATCATACTCGTTTACTTGTGCTGATGAAAAGGTTATGATTTGCTTAATGCAACGATCTTTCAAATTCCATATAATGTGTTCACTTCAACAGGTTTCGAGGCGTTGATGGAGCCAGAAAAGGTTGGGTTCTCAATCATTACTTGTACATATATCATATTTTCTTTTTTCAAAACTTAACCCCTAAGATTTGGCAATGCCTTAGCTTTTTGTCCCATCCTCTCTTGTTTCAAGCGCCCAAGGCTTTCGGGTTTCACTTTATAATACTATGTTTATAACGGAATTCATAAAAACATAATCATATTTTTCTTTCCACCCGGAGGCTTTGGTAGGAATTTTGAATTGAAAATTAAAAATTAATTTAGACTATTTAGTATATTAAAAAAATTATGGTATACATTTAAAGTTAACAACCATACGTGAATATATCTTTAAGATTGTTTTTATAATTTGATTAAATTTTACTTATTATTTCCTCGTAAATACGTGGGTTAGTCAAAGTCGCATATATTTTATTAGACATTGAGTATGCACTGGTATTGGGTTTCGGGTCAAGACTCCCATTATACGAGCAACATTTGTTCATTTCGTAGTTGTAAGTTTTCATTAAAATTTGAAAATTACCTTTTCGTTACATTCTGTTCCATGGCGATAGAATATGTCCTAGATATCAAACTATTGAATAAAGAGGTTATTCAACTACATACTTAATCAAGAGTTTAATAAAGATGGGGTTCGATTGATTTTTTAATAAAATATTTGGATCTAATGTCAACTTTAAAGAAGATAATTGTAAAGATGTTGGAACATAAATATTGCAAGACTTTTAATTATAAAAATTATAAAGTAGTGTAAATTTTATTTTGGATCTTGTATTTTAGATTAAGGTAGTTCATGATTTTTAATTTTAGACCAAGGTAATATGGGGTTTTATATTTTGGATCTTGTATTTTGGACCAAAGGTTGTAGAAAATAAAATCCTAACACTAGGAAAGGGAAGTTTGTACCTAGGTCAAAATCCTAACCTGTCATGCAAGTTAGGGTTAGGTGGTGTCATGCAAGCTAGGGTTAGGTGGCGTCACATGCCTTCCATGGTTCCTTGTCGCACGTATAATATTGTCAGGGTAAGAGATGAATAGAATGATATTTGCCTTATGTATTCCTCAAAGATTTCAATATTACTTTTCTTGACCAAATGCTTCTTGTTTATTTGTTTGACAAAATTAATGTGATTTAGAGTAAAATTTAATAAAAACTCAAGTAACAAATTATGTATAAAAGAATAAATTATTTATAAAAGCATGAGATTTAGAAGGTTAGAAGCTTCGACGGAATTAATTTCATTATGAAAACAATTCCAAAAATTTCATATAATTCAACTCTAACGAATTCCCCAAAACTTAGAACTTTGTTTGTCCTCAACAAAGGTAACTTGGCTAACATGAACAATTACTCAATATTGATAAAATAATTTAGAACAAATTCCCTAATCACCTCAGGAATCAATTAAGTTTGTTTCTTTTGAAATCAACTTATGAATGAAGTTATACCTCATCAAATCTCAAATATGGTACTTAAATGTAAATGTAATAAAAAATGCACACAACTTTCTAACACTGATGACAATTTATTATTAGTGAACAACCAAAAGTATTATTCCTCATTGAAGTAAGTGTTTCACTCAAGTATTCTAGTGTCTCAGGATATGATTTTTCTCTCTCTTACCAATAATTCCACACAATTTAACTTTGCTTTTCATTTCAAGAGCCAAAAAAATTTAAAACATGCAACATCACAAGGACTTTTATTGGGTTGTAATGTGGCTGGGCTAACACAAGAAAATTGACTTTTCTAAATAACTCTGAAGCTCAAAATCTCACTTGTGTATACTTTTAATACCAAAAGTTGCCACATAATATGCCACAATAATGCATTTTCATTCACAATAACACAAAAGAGTAACTACAACTTAAACTTCACAAGAACAACCTAATCCATTTACAAATCTCAATGAAAACGCATACTCAACTATCATAAAAGATTAATGAATTAGTCTAAGTCATTCATTAGTGCATTATAATTTTTAGCTAACCAAGTGCCTAATTATTTATAAAAACTAAAAAAAAGAAAAAAATAACAAAATAGAAAAATAACAATAAACCAAAAAATAAAAACTCACTCTAAATCTTCCAAATATTTGAAAAATTTTCTCCTTTTCTTCAACATCATCATCCATTTGCCTATCCCCTTCCTCCAAATTGGTCATAGTCCCTAGGCAAAATAATTTTTAGTAACAAAGACTAAGAATAAAGTTGTAAAGATTGACGCTTGTACTGGGTGTAAGTAGTTGGTGCCAGGTGCAGGTAGTGTGGCATCGGGCGTGAGAACTCCCGAGAGTAATGTCCTTGAAATGAGCTAGTCTCAACTCACTTGCGCTCAACTTGGCTTTCACCCTAAAAATCTCTCTAACATGTTTTGGCTAATTAAGAGCATTTTAGACCACCAAAATCCTACACAAAACAATGAAAATAAAAACAAAAAGACAAACCAATAAACTGATAAAACAAACTCTGGGTTGCCTCCCATAAAGCTCTTGTTTAATGTCTCGAGCTTGATGGATAATTTGCTCAAGGTGGATGCACCTTAGGTCATAATATTCTCCTAGGAACAATTTTGGTTTTCTAAAATATGGGGGCTTTCAATCTCCACAACTCCATCATCTTTAACTTATTTGGCAACACATAAACTAAGTCCTTTTGAAAACAATTTCCTCTAAGACATCTCAATTTTGAACTACCAAATATGATTGGTAAGCTTCCTTCAATCCTGAATCAGTGTGCTTCTTGACCTTCTCTACTCTAAATAGCGTTGCTAAATTATAATCATCAAGTTCCTTAGGATCTTGCTTTAATGGAGTAAAATATCCAAAAACTTTCTTTAGCCTAGTTGATGTGCTCACCTTCTTCTATACTACTAAAGAAGCTTCTTGTTTCAAAAGCATAGGATAAGGAATCTTTTTCACAAATGGGTCTTTAATCTCCTCTTTCTCTTTCTTATTTTCTTATTTTTCTATATTATTTATTTATTTTTCTCCTCTTTATTTTTTCCCTCCTCTACCATAGTCTCCTTACTCAATTTTTTCTCTATACTTCCTTCTTGACCCAGCTTTCTCTCATCGGCATTGTTTTTCTCTCTATCACTCAAACCAACATTTCTTCCACTTTTATTGATAATTGCTTTACACTTCTCCTTGGGATTGACTTGGGTATTTGCAGAGAATGATCCCTCCTGATAGCCTCCCATTTCTTTTTCCAGTATGAACCTCTGTCGCGACCACGATCACGACGGGTATAACGATCCGAAAGAGAAATTAAAAAATAATGAAAAGAAAGAGATGGAGTCGCCACCATAGTTTATTATGGAAAACTATAGAAAACCAAGAAAAGAATAAGGAAAGGTCTGCGAACTAGAGATGAGCTCGGGAGTCGATTATGCGTGGAGAATATATTAGCACCCCATAGCACCTGTCCTAAGACAATACCTTTTTAAAAATGAGCAAACTCAAATATGGTTTTTAAAAATGTTTATTTTTCCCAAAAAATTTAAATAAAATGCAATTAAAAATAAAATAATAATTTTTAATTAAAGGACCCCGGATTAACCTTGCTCTCACGTATCAACATCCTTAATGGGTAAAGAATCAGGGAATACATAATTCTAAATGATAGATGAGTTGTTTTGAGAATTTAATATTTTTTTGTTTCGAAATTGTATTTTTTATATTTTTAGAAATTCATTTTAATATGGATATCGTAGACGCATTCGGCCTTTTGATAATCCAAACAAATTAAAACTTATCGAATTAAATCCCATGACGCGAACGACCTTTAGGAATTCAAATCAAAAATTGTTATTTCAAAAAAGAATCCCGCATGACGCGAACGGTCATTTGGAATTTTAATTAAAAATTTATTCAAACTAAAATCCGCATGACGCATATGGCCATTTAAATATTTAGTTGATTTTTTTTAAGATGTTACTTTTATTTAAAATAAATATAATGGTGAGATGATTTATGATTTATGAAGCTAAAATAAAAGTTTAAAATAATATAGATGATTTATGATTTATAAAGCTAAAATAAAAGTTTAAAATAATATAGATGATTTATGATTTATAAAGCTAAAATAAAAGTATAAAATAAAATAAAATAAAAAAATATAAGTTAATCTAAACTTTTTTTTTTCACTAAATGGGCTCAATCTCACACTAAGACTATATTTAATAGGAAACAAGCATATTTTCTCTTTCCTCAATTTTTATTTCAATTCAATCCTTATTATTTAGGTGCTGGAATCTAAACAAATGGGTAAACCCAACACCATGGCTACGTTGCTCCCAATCCATTCCCTCTTTCTCAATTTAATACCAAATTTAATCAATTGATTTCTCTCTCCAATTCAAATCCCAATTTAAAACAATCTACATTACCACTATAATTCCAATTCTTCTCTCTAATTCAATTCTTTTTATTCTTCCAACTCTGCATTGCACTTTCAATTTATCTTTGGAATTCAAATTTTTTATCCTTTCAACTCCACGTTGCCACTCCTTCTCTCTCCAATTCCATTTTCTTTTACTTTTCTAAGTTCACACATTAACGTCAATCTTTTGTTTATTTATTTTTAAACATTTTATTTCTATTTTAGCTTTCACAAAACAGTACAGCTGCCTGTTTATTAGCTCCTCTCTCTATTTGCTAATCATTCATATTTTTTATTAATTATATAGGTATAAACTAAGTTAATGAATTAAACCTACTTTACGTTCATTCACCTCCTTAATTTCACTTCCAATTCAATTGTCTTTACCTTTTTTATTTCAATCATCATTTTTTTATCAAACAATTAAAAAAAACTGCACTACTACACCTATTAAGAAAAACATAAAAAAAAACAACTAAGCCCAAGCTAATAACTTAATAACGTACTCCAATCCAATACTTAAAACAACAGTGCACACAATATTTATTTAATAAAAAAAACTAAACCTGTATACATCAACATATAAATGTAATAAACATAAACAACAAGAATATCAAATTCAAAATCAAAACAAATAAAAACAGAATGTAGTAGAGAAAAACATACCTGACTGCAAATCCTTAGCCACATTTTCCAGCAAGTTTTGAAGCATAGATATAGCATATGGATACATAACAATTTATTTAACCAAAACTAAATTTCTACATTAACAACATGCAGACAACACATTTATTGTAGATCTTCAGTTATACTTCCAGTAAGCTCTTCAGTGAGTTTTTTCTTTCATGGATTCAATATAGGAATTGGCTCATTGGAGACAACATTCAAACAATTTCAGTGCATCACAATAATTTAAATAATTTAACACTCTCGCAGATTCAAAATAGAGAACATCAAAGAAGAAAATCTAATTCACAGTGAACAGTACAGTTTAATGGAGAAGATGATGAACAGTGCTATATGAATTTTTAATGATGTATATGCTTAAACAGGACATATGATGCTTGGATGCTTACTTGTTGAAGCGCCGATCACTCTCCTAAGATTCGTTCTTCAATTAGATCACTCTTCTTCAACAACGAGCAGCAAACAGTGTTATCAACATGCAATGTTCTTCTTCTTCAATGTTTCATAAGCAGCAAGGCAGCATTTCAAGCTTCTCTCAACTAACTTCCCTCTCAACTTTGTGTCTCCTCTCACTTATATCTTTTCTCTGCTAAGGAGTGGGTCTTATATAGGCAGCACAAAGAACGTAGACCCATTCGACGTTTCATTTCAATGCTCCGTGTATTAGTGGAATCGTTGCAACAAATTAGAAGAGGAGCGTGTAAGCACCTCTGCATACAATGATTGTACAAATCCTCTCCATTCATGTGTTGACACGTGGCTACATAAATTTCTCTTTTTCTCTTCTCTTCTCCTCTCATTTTTTCTTTTTCTCATGCACCGCTCTCTTTCTCTTATATATCACTATATATTTTTTTTATTTTTTTGTTATTATATATATTTTTTCTATATATTTTTATTATTTATATTTCTTTTATTTCACTTATTTTTATTTCCTATTTTTCTTTTTTTTTCTAAAATTCTTATTACCAATTAATTAATTTTTTTCGATTTTATTCATATTTTTTAATTTTAATCTTAATTACTTTTAATTATTTTTTAATAAAATGAAAATAAATAAAATAAATTTTTCATTTTCATCCGGACCAAATCAGGTGTTGACAACCTCCAAATTCTTAATATATGCTTCTATATTCTTCTGATTCTGAAAAGAGAATTGCACGAATTGTTGAAAGGTATCTTTCCACTTGTTGACTCTTTCATACAATGGTGGATACTGTTAACGTCCTTGGTTCCAAAAATAATTCACTTCTTTAATCTGAGAACCACTAGGCATTTAACAGTAACCATTGGGGTGATTGCCTACACAAAATTCAAACCTAAGAATTTGTTGAGTTGGAACTGATGCAACTTGCATGACTCGTATCTATTGAGGTAACTTGGCCATCTGTTGGTTGAGAACCTCAACTTGCTGGGACAAGAGCTTTGATTGGGCTAAAAGAGCATATTGAGAATTTAACTTTAACACTCCTCTCTCCTGTGCATGTGTCCTCCCATACTAACTTCTCAAATTGGTAGAAGCTACAAACTCAATAATTGTAATTGCTTCCTCTGCAGTTTTGAACAAAATTGAGCCACCAAAAGAAGCATCCAAAAGCATCTTTCTTTGCGGTTGAAGCCCGTTGCAAAAAGATATGCACTTGCATCTCCACTTCAAAACTGTGGTTGGGACACTTTCTCAACAAAGCCTTGAATCTCTCCTAGGCTTCACTCAATGGTTCGTCAACACCTTGCACAAAAGTAGCTATGGCTGCCTTCACCTTTGTATTATTGGATGGTAGGAAGTAACGGGCTAAAAACTTAGTCTCTACATCTTTCCAACAGGTTAGACTTTGGTTAGGGTGTGATTAAAGTCAAACCTTAGCCTTTCCAGTCAGAGAGAATGAAAAAATTTCAAGAACAATGTCTCCTCATCAGTTCCCGTGATTCCAACTGAACCACACAACTCATAAAATGTGGACAAATAGTATGTGGATCTTCATGATCCAAATTGGAAAATTAATGCGAGTTGATAAACTATAAGAGAGCAGGCTTCATCTCAACAATCTTCTTATTTATGGTGGGCCTCACAATGTTTGTGAAGTCTCTAGGACTCATGTATGTTATTGAGTCCCCTATTGTTCTTCTGCAATTTTGCGTAACCAAATATTTATAGTAAAAGAGAAAGTGATTTCTACTTCATTGGATCTCATGTCTCAATTAAGAGGAGTCATGGAAAGAACAGGTTCAAAATCGCGATCAATTCCTTTTTCAAATCCTGCG
>Ga0099825_1008301_pt1 | contig 12331 bp, 10 predicted proteins | sample SiratroredBW_FD_76838 | JGI IMG/M metagenome (GOLD analysis project Ga0099825, IMG submission 76838) | Root nodule microbial communities of legume samples collected from California, USA - Siratro red BW | ecosystem: Host-associated > Plants > Roots > Nodule | place: USA: California | collected...
TTATATATATATATATATATATATATATTTATATATATATATATATATATATATATATATATATATATATATATATATATATATATATATATTAAGATTAATTTATTTACACAACAAATGTATTTTGTATCTAGTGTCCAAGCTTCAATAGTATTTAGTTCAAAAAGATGGATTAGATGCAGTATCAGATTTCCATATAAAATTACTAAGATCCACTAAGTTAAAAATCTTTACCCGTGTGTTTGCCTGGCCAAAACTAGAAGGTGCCAAGGATACATCAATTCCACCAACATGTTCCCAAAAATCTATTTCTCCAAGAAGATGTCTCCATCTATTCCCAAAAATTATCTGAGCCATCAAGAAAGCAATTCAAGCAATTCAGAGGTATGAATTTTTTAGAAAAGTTATGTCCAGCATTATTCATGATGAAGTAATCATAAGTTGTCAAGAAAAGTTAACCTCATTGGCATACAAGGAACCCTGGATAAAAGTAGTTATTTGATTTAAGAACTAAAATGGAAAATAAAGTTTCTGAATCTCACCATCTAAAGATTTCCCCCTCAAATACAGGTTATGTTTGATGAAATTAGCTGAAAAGGTAACTGAAATCTAAAAAGCTAGGCTAGAAGTATTTGACAAAAACTAGTTGATGAATTACTTGAAAGTTGTAAAATGACAAATAAGAACATGATTAGTTATTGAATCAAATCTTAATATTAGGTAATTACATATTTTCAATAATAATAATAATAATAAGTTTCTATTTTTTAATTTATTTTAAATTGTTATAATATATTTGTATAAATTATATTTCAAGAAATATTTGCGTAAAAAATTATTCTCCATTATAAATTAAAATAGTTATCATTTATCAATAAAAAAATATTTTATTAAAAAATAAACAATTGAAACAATAATAAACAAGTGCAACATTAAATCAATAATCCAAAAAAGTTTAGCAGTAAAAGAATAATCCAAAAATTGTAGTAATAAACAGAGTTTACACATTGAGGTTTTCTATTTCTATTTTAAGGGGTAAGATGGTAAAATATAAGTTTCATCTGGATAGATTACTTTGAAACATTAATATGAGTAGCTTATTGAAATAAGCTAAAAGCTATTAAAAATGTTGTCTCGTACACAGCTGAAATAATTTTATCAAAATTTCATGTATAATCTGGATTAAATGTTTTATCAAAACAGTTTCAGAATCTCATCATCCAAAGTAAGCAATCAAAGTCATTCTAAAGATTGCCTGTTCATATGATATCATTTTGCTAAGGCAACCTAAGTTGCAAAGTCAACATATACAACCACAGAAGTAATATTTAAGAGTCTACTTGCATGTGATATTTTTGCCCACCATGAAAGGTTAAATTTGTAAAGCAGTACTTTGTTCCCCAAAAATACAAAGATATAATCATTATGAATCAACCATATCTGTGATTTAAATTTTCAGCATCAAATGATTAGTGTTACGAAGCAGTTCATGAACTATATATGGACCCTCCTTCCTTCCCTACTGCAACTACAACATCTACCTTCCCTGTACCAGATAGCATACCAGTTTCCATTTTAGTGGCATATAAACCGTTTATTTGTTTTATAAGAATAAGTTAAACTCACATTGTTAGTAGAAGTCTGAAAGTTGGCCCACACAGAGTGAATTAAATGAACCCTGCTCCGTGGCCCACCATTTTTCCATAGAAACTGTATCAATCATCTGGACCATCAATTTCTAATATTAAAAGGGAAGAGGCAGGGAACTTGTAAAAGCAAAAAAAAAAAAGGAAGCAACAAGCTCACATTTGCCAATGCATTCAGTTTGTCGGAACCAGGTGAATTTTCATTTCTAGAATTCCAAACCAGTGTAATCTGAACCTTTCCTAAAATCATATAAATTAAATAAAGCAAATGTTATTCATTGCCATTAACAATACAAATATCTATTCGTTTCTCTGGCTTAATTAATGAGTTATAGAAACTAAGAACTAACCATTCATATATCTTTCAGACGCAGGAAGGGATGTATTATGCGTTGTCACCGCCATCTGCAAGTACCCATTCGCTAGTGGTTAATTTTATGAATGCAGAAAACTACAACCATTGACTGAAGTCATCAACTACCCTATTGTTATGAATAGTGCACCTGGACATATCGCAAATCACCAGTACCTTCATCTTCAATGTATGGCCCAACACCTAATTCAGTAATACCTAGATGATATTGAGGTAAAGCACATAAAACATAATTATACGAATAAATTGAAGAATTACATAAAATAAACATAGTGACAATAACAAAACAGGAAAATACCCTGTCGAAGCAGCTCCACAGCAGCATTAATTTTAGGATGATGAGCTGCACGGAGAAGACATTATTCATTGGCTTAATTGACATAACTCCACATCAACCAAGGAGGACAATTAAAAGTAAATAGGGAAACGAACTACTTTTACACTCAAACACAACCAAAGAAAAATAAATTGACAAGTGGCAAGCCATGAGTAGAGAGAATCCTCTCCATTAGAAGAGTGCCATGTGGCAAAGGTGGCTTGCAACCTAAGCTTCAAATACTCTCCAATGAGAGGTGGACAAGTGACAAAAGAAGCTAGGAGAAGAAGCTCCCTTGTAGTGCCTACTTCGAGTGTCATGTGGTGCCTTCTTGAACTCAGTTTTCCTAGGTGGCACCTTTTTGGAAGCTTCTTTCAAAGGCGATAGTCTACTTGTTCTTATGAGCTTCAATCCCAAAACACTACACTACTTGACTCAAAATACAAGGCTCAAAATCCTATTCAACTTAGCCCAAAATACAAGGCCCACAATAAATTCTACATTACTCTACAATTTTTAAAAGTAGAGGTCTTGTAATCTTGATGCTCCAATATCTTTAGAGTGATCTTTTTTCAAATTTGAACTTGGGCCCAAATGTTTGTTTGGAGGCCCACACAAGCCCAATAAGGCCCAAACTCATGATAAGCTCCTAATCAAGGCTCTAGTTCAGTGATATCTTTATCCTTGTCTATAGTATTGAGGATGGGTTTGCATCAATGGAGGTAATGACATTGGTAATAATAAGATAGTTGTGGGAGTCATAACAATAATGGCAAAGGTCTTAGTAGTGATATCAATGGTAGAAGTGGTTGTGGCAACAATAAAGGTGGTGGCGGTGGTGATAATGATGATGACAGAAGTGGCTATTGGTAGTAGTGATGGTGTAGCGATAATTGTCGCAACAGAGATAAGTACACAATCACTTAGGGAACCACCCTCAAAAGGTAATTATCAAGGGGGGTAACCAAACACATAAATACTCCATTCAGCATCCAATACTACTCGAAGTTCGACTTGGACCACCCATTAGTACCCAAGTTCCTATCATAGCACCACCCTTAGGAGCTGATATCTACACAGATTTCACCCTACAAGACTTTACTTGATGACACTTCACTCACAGGTAGTCCTTTTCGAGATATCGACAACCAATTCTAAGACCAATTAATAAGTACCCAAGCACTCAGAGAACCCACCCTCGAATGCTAGCTATTACGAGAGAACTAAAATACTTAAATACTCCACCGAACATCCTATACATGTGGGATTTGGGCACCCCATAATGCCAAGTTCCTATCATGATGACATTGTGGTGAAGTTAATGGAGTAGTGATAAATGCTAAAGTATCCACAATGATAGTGATGAAAATAATGGTGATAGTGACAATGATGGCTGCCACAACAAACATTGGTGGTGGTGGTGATGGGGTGGTGGCAACAACAAGAGGGGCGTGGGTGAGGGTGGTGACGAAGACAACAACAAAGGTGTTGGTGGTAGTGACAACAATCAGAATGGTGGTGACAAGGGTAATAAGGATGACAATTGTTGCAATAAAAAGTATGTGTGGAAAGAGGGAGAGAGAAGTCAACTATCCCATTATGTTCTCTTCTAACTAAACTCTACCTACGGAGAAAAAATTCGTTGAACCAACATGATAGAAAAGACACTAGGATAAGAAAATCATATCTTGTTAGTACACCAAACAATGGGAATTAAAAGGTATCATTTTGTATTAAACTCGTTTTATGTTGTATCCCATTTTGAAAGTGGACAAAAATGGTATAGAATCTTGTGAAGGCACTCAAAGAATAACAATATATATATATATATGTGGTCTCTCAGTTAGGCGCTCCAAAATATAAGTAAATCTTATTTGATTCCATTCTTTTTGATGAAATCATTCTCCAAATAACCATTATTTAATTCATTAATTTCAAAACCCCTTTTAACCCACATAAGATCAATCACATGGCTTTCAAAATAAAGAAAGAATATTCTCATTTGAAACAAGTTTCCTTAAAGTTGAAGCTTCCATTAGAAATTGAAAGTTCATCTTCTAAATGAGACTGAGAAAATTAAGTGAAGTTAGTTAACAATTTTAACTAGTCTAAATTAGTTTGTTTGCTTTTTTTAACTTATATTTGAGTGTAAATTGAGTATAAACTATGTACTTTTCTATTATGGAATAGCATAGCAAGAATGAAAATTTAGAAAACGAAAGTTCATGTTCTAAGGATATTGACAAAAATAAATGAAATTAACTAACATTTTAACTGGAGAAAAATAGTTTATTTGGTTTCTTACTTATATATGAGACCAGACGCCTTATGAACTGTTTTTTTTTTTTTCACTGTGGAATAACTATATAGATATATGAACTGGACCTTTGCATTGTGGAATGTCAACTATGTTATGAGTACCCTCCTCATAGAGCCCAATAAGAGGCTCCGTTGATGAGCCACGCACAGCCAATTTCGCACGGCACCTCCAACCCCACTACAACAAAAACAAAACTAAATTTAAAAGATTTTTTTTAGAGATAGAGAGAAACCAAAAGGACTCTGTGAATTGCGAAGAAAACCAACCAGTTTACACGTGTCAAATGTCAAGTCAGAAACGCCGTGTTTCCGAAAGAAATCGGTGGCGTCTTCCAATATAACCGGACGATGGAGGTTGAACTCGTGCGTGCACCCCGAACACCTGAAAAAAACAATAACATAAATAAATAAATTGAGTTTTAAAAACCGAAAATGTGAAATGAGATTGAGTACCTGATGACCGTACGATTGGAAGTGCGGGCAGTGAAGTGCGCACGTTAACGGCGGGGAAGATGGAATTGAAGAAGCGGGTGCCGACGTCTGCGGAGGGAGGGCGGTGGAGGCGGTGGCGCGGCAGGCGAAGAGAGAGAACGACGCCGGTGCTGACACGAGACGGAGGGTCATTTTCCGGTTTGGGGAATAACGCGGGAATGGATAATGAAATTATAAATTATCTTTAAACTTATAGTTCCAACGGTTTATAGCAACTGGGCCGAGCCCAGAAACTGGGCTTCAAAGTCAGGCCCAATATAATCCCCACGCTTGCCCGCAACATGTTTGATTATTTGCCTTCATTGTGAGAGAATAACTAACTTGTGATCGCGATGAGTATCTATGAGGAGTTGAGAGAGATAGTGAAGATTCAGAAGTTCCGAAGATTGGTGTCGTATACTGGGTTCTACTGCTTCGCTACGCTCATAAGCTACGCTTACGTCAGCAATACCACAAGAGCTGGTTACTCTAGAGCCGATCAATTCTACGCGTCCTACCCCGCTGGTACCGAGCTTTTAACGGACACTACCAAGGTTTTTTCTTTTGCTAATCTAATCAATTTGAAAATTAGAGCATTTTCTTTTGACCTAAAGTGTTTGAAACTGGTTTCAGTTGTACAAAGCTGCACTTGGAAACTGCTTCGAAGCTGAGGAGTGGGGTCCGTTTGAGTTCTGCATCATGGCGAAACATTTCGACCGTCAGGGGAAGTCTCCATATGCTTATCATGCGGTATGATGCATGCATGCATCCATATGATGTCAAAGGGCTTGTTATGAATTGCTTTAACTTTTTCATGAATGTTGATGCAAAGAAGAGGATTCTTACTGCATTGGGGATTTACTCTTTAAATGTTGGGAGAAACTATTGGATAGGATTATTCTTCTCCCTTTATGAGTGGTGGACAGTGGAATGGTTTGTGAATTATGAGTGACATATAGTGGTCTGTGATAGGAAAATGTTTGAAAAATTGCATAAAAACTGGATTCTGATATGATAATTTCTGCATGTGAGAATATTAGAAGTTCTAATTGCTGTGTTTAATATATTTCCAAACTTTTCCTTTAGTGTCAAGAGAAGATCCTGAAGTTTTTACCTGTTATAGGTTAGGGGCAAGGCTTGAAAAAAAGGTTTTGATGACAACATAAAGGTTTTTGGAGTATTTGTGACTGCAGTTTCAGTTGCTTTTTGCAATTTCCCGCAATATCAAGAATTGCAATAGAACTATCACTGCAATTAAAACCTTGGTTAGGGACAAATCTAGTTTCCAGAAACGGAGGATAATAGACATGATTTCCTTGTATTTCTCATATCACCTGAAATTAGTTTTAGATAGCAGTATTAATGCCTAGGATTATTACTTTCTCAGTCAAAGTAGACAGACCTTCATTTGGCCGAAGGATTTTTTCTATGTTGTTTTGTATAATCAAGCAATAACAGATATGGAAGAACTGATACAAATATTTTTCATAATTGCTCTTGTTGAAAGCTATGAGCAATTAATTTATCAAACCTCAATAGAATACGTTTTTTTTTTAATAAAATCTAACAGCATAAAATTTCAACCATGCTTCGTGTGTTTGTTGAATTTTGTTACATTGTTCCATTTCTTTTGGATCTATACAGATTTTATGTAATTAACAAAAAAATTTGACGTGTTTGCCTTCTTACAGCAATACATGGCACACCTCCTTTCTCTTGGACAACTTGATGGAAGTGGTTGATCGGAGTGATTAACATATAAACTATGATGAAGTACGACAGAGTAGAAATTTTTGCAATATATGAAGACTGTAAAGTCAAATAAGAAAACATGAGGTTTGAGTACTTATTGAGATTTGAACGCCCAATGTATTCTACAGCCTTACTCTGAGGAATAAGGAACAAAATATGTGGAGCATTTTCTATCTTTTGTGTAGCATAACAACAAATACTTACCTTTCTTCTTGTTCTTTGATATTCAAAATTGATTGTAATGTAATCTTCTCATGATGGATCCTTATATTTTAAATGCTTGGATGTACGTATTGATACAGTACAATAATTGATTGTTAATTTGTTATACTTGATCTTCCAGTAGGCGAAAAACTGAATCAGTCTTTAAGTTAATAGACTTCAAAATAATAAAAAATAAAAAAAATAAAAAAATATACTAGTGTGTTGGTTTCCATTTACCAGTTAATGCTTGAAATATTGGGAGAAAGGATTAGGCTTGGAAAGTGGATAGTACAATGGTTGATTTTTCTTTTCAGAAGATTCTGTTGGATTAATTATTTTGTAGACATACATAAATTAGTAATTTCTCTATATTAACTTATTTGCCATAATATTAGGTAGCCATTATTGTTATTATTTATTTGATTGTTATTATTTATCTGGTTATATAATATATTATGTGAATATTTATTGGGTCAGCTGATAATAGGTGGGCTGAGCCCATATTATTAATTAATAATATATAGAAGAGTCCCTACAACTGTCCAGAGTCAGTCTTTATTCTACCCTATTAAAGAATAAAGAATACAATTCTTTGTATACGCGGCTAGCCTTGGGAGCAGTTTGTACACACTCTTGTCTCTTCATTCTTTACAGAGACCATTAATCAGGAAAGGACAGAAACAACAAGATGATGAATCAAAGCTTTTCTTCTATTCCAGGTTCTAATTCTTTTATCTTATATATAATATGATGTACTCATATGCCATAATCAGACTAAATTGAAAACCCTAATTTGATTATTTCTTTCAGATTCTAATTTTCTACTCATCATAATTTGGTTAAGGACCAAAAGCTTATCTTTTCGAGACAAAATGCCATCAAATGTTGATGCTTTGTTTCTAAATATCCATGACAACCATGAGTGCTTCTAAAGGTACTGGTTAATTAAGTTATCTTTCACCAAAGTTAGTTTCGAATTGGGAAAGCAATGTGTGAAGAAGACAACTTGAGAACAACTATTTTTTTTAATTCCATAGCAGTCCCAACAAAGCTCTGCCCTTTGATGATCCTCACAAACTGATGTTTTAGATGCAGATATAGTAGTTTCCTACCTCACTTGCAGTCTTCGTTGAAGAAAACATTTTCGCAGTGTGCAATTGCTCCCTGGATTCAATTTTGTAACTATGAATTTTCCGTGTCCCTCTGAATTTGGCCATATGGGTTTTTCTTTGCCACTTGCACGTACTTATTTAGAAATTCCCTGCCTTTTGAAACTAATCTTCATTAACAACTTTTGTTGAGGTTGCATATGTTTTCTATAGGGAACTGGATTTCACATGCTATAAAATTCTATAAAATAGATCACAACTCAAGTTAGACAAATCCTTTTGAGGTGAAATCAATTTCATTTGAAAGCTTATTGATTAAAGTTTTAAAATTTTTATATATCTGTTCAATTATCGGAAAGTCCTCCAACTGGGTTGTTTTATTTGGGTTAGGAATAAGAATGCATGTAAACCTATTATAAAAGAGTGCTTCTTCCTGCACCTCCATATCATCTTCCTGCACCTTCATAACCCATACGAAATGACCATTTTACCCATTTTAAAGAATTTTAAAACCCAAATTACCCTTCATCCCCATTGACAGTCTTCACGTCTGCTTCTTCCTAGACCAAGTCTGCACCCCTTTGCAAATCTCCGGCGACTGCACCTCAATCACTGCATCTCCACCGGCTACACCTCCTGCACTGCTGCTGCACGTCAAGACTCAGACGGATCTGCTCCACCTTCACTGCCCCTCCACCTTCACTGCCCCTCCACCTTGGCTGCACCTCCATTTTCACTGCCCCTCCACCTTGGCTCCACCTTCACGTAAACAAATAAAAAAAAACTTAAGTTTCAAGTACGGTTTATACAAACCGTATAAGAAAAATTGTTTTACGGTTTGTACAATCCGTAAAAAATTAAAAAAGAAAAATCATACTTACGGTTTGTACAAACCATGAAACTATTTTTCTTCTGCAGTTTGTATAAACCGTAAAGCGTTGAAACTTACGGTTTGTATAAACCGTAAAGTTCTCTCATACACCTATACTTATACGGGTTGTATAAGCTGTAAGTTCTTATGCATTTCAAATTCTTTACGGTTTATATAATCCGTAACATTCAAATATCCTCAAATTAAACTTACGACTTACAGAAACCGTAAGTGTATAACTCTTACGACTTCTACAATCCGTGAAAAACATAAAAATCGAAAAACAAGTATCTCGACGATGACAGTGCTTACTCTTCAGCCACCCACTCCGACCGACAACCGCCCAAAACGCCTTCACCCCGCCACTCCAACACCATCGAAATCTTCCACTACTGTGACTAAACTGTACTGTACCTCCACCGCCGAACTGAACTGTACCTCCTTTCTCAAAACCCTCTTTTCTAACCACAGGAACAATTCAGTCATTTACTCATGTCTATTTTTGGAATTTTAAAAACTATGGAGGTGCAGAAAGACGATATGGAGGTGCAGGAAGAAGCAGTAATTATCAAATCATGGGACAAGGTGGCGAATTCAACCCATTTGGGCTCGTTTTGCGTAATCTGCCAATGAGTTTAGGGGGTGGGTTTGAGCATTTTTTTTCACTTTGTACTTTTTAATATTAATGTCTAAAATGCACAAAAAATTATTTCTTTATTAAAAATAAACAAATTCTGCCAATTAAATAGGATTTCAAATTAAATACATTATCGTTCCAGTTAGGCATGCTAAAATAGAAGGTGAGCATTAATTAAAATATCATTTTTTAATTATTTGAGACTATGTTTGTTATTATTAACAATTAACAAAAAAATTAATAATAATAATTACATAATAATAATAATAATTAACAAAATCCTAAAAAAATTAAGAGATACCAATTTATTTTAAATAAAAAAATAATATAATGATAATAATAATACTAAAAATAATTTTAATTAAATTCATATGAATTTAATTTAAATAATAATAATAATAATAAATTTATACAAATTTAATTTAAATGATAATAATAATTATTGAAACCATAGTTATAATTAAATTCATACAAATTGAATTAAAATAATAATAATAATAGTATTTAGAAATAATAATGATAATAATATATTGATTATTTTCTAAGAAATAATAATAATAATATTTTAACAAATCTAATTAAAATAATAACGAAAATCTATGTAATTGGAAAGAAAATATTTGCAAGAATGGAGAGTCTGCAATAGAGATATTCACGAAGATATTTTGCAGCACATAAGAAAACATTTGATAATTACAAAAACAATATTTGAGATTTAATTCTAAATTAAATTTTTGGAGAAAGGAATAGAGATTTCAAAACGAGAAGAAGGAAAGACTCACAACACACTCTAAACCTAATTTTATTTCCAATTTTGTAATTCTTTTATTTCATTTTCCTTATGAAATGTTAAACTCTTTTAAGTTGATTTTCTTGTGAATTAACAATGAGTTCTAAGGTTTCTGTTTAACAAAGTTTTTTGTTTTTACATTCTTTGTAACAGTGGTGTTTTATTGTTGGTCTTTTTAATTCTATTTTATGGAAAAAAAAGTTGTTTTTGAATGCTTGTTGAGAATTCAATTGTTTTTCCTTAACTAGAATTCTTAGTTAGCTCACTTAGTCTTAATCAATTTCAATATACAACTAGTCAAGAGATAAAAGATAAGCATCTCATTGAGTAGACGCTTGGAGACAAGGGAAAATATTGAATACATTAGTAAACGCTTGTTTTGCTGATAAAATTATGTTGAATTTGATTAATGCTTGCTTGGTTGAGTTCAATTTGTGAAGAGAATTAGAGGATAATAATATTAAGAAAACCAAGGAAGAATGTGAAAGAACTTGAGAGTCAACTTGTTTTCTTTACTATTTCTACATTGTCTACTTTAATTTCCTTCACAACCATCCTAGACCCCTCTTTTAATTTACTGCTATTACTAACTTTCATTACTTGCAAACGAGTTTCAAACACTGAATTGTTGGATTCACTATTAGACTCGTAGGGAGATGACTTAGAGATAACTTTTTCTTATCTATACTATCATCTCTTTGACGTTAGATGGTCTAGCACTATATTACACGATCTATGTTAGGATTATTTTAATTTGCTTGTGAAGTAGCAATGATCACTAGGCATATAAGAATATGTGCTCTTTCAAAAGAGGAGATTTCCAAGGTTGATGATATGATCAGTGTGCTAATGAGATTTGGGATACTCTTGCTCTATCCCATGAAGGTTCAAAAGAGGTAAATAGGACCAAGCCTACCTTGTTGAGGTGCCAATATGAGATGTTCTCTATGGAGGATAATGATATTGTCCAATTTATGATCGTTCATCTACAGGTCATTCTCAACAACTTGAAGTATCTGGGAACTACTATCAGTCAGTACGACATCAATGACAAAGTTCTTATAACTATTCCAATGTAATAAAGAGCCTAAGAAATAGCTCTTCAAGAGTCTAAAAACCTAGAGGCTATACCTTTAGATGAATTTGTTGGTATTTATAGATGAATATGTTTTGCAAGGTGACGAAAATGTTGTCAAAAGGAAGAATATTACTTTAAAGATGTCACATAAAGGAAAGAAGAATATACCACCTAAAGCTTTTGAAGCAATAAGTCTGAATATGAAGATATCTCTTTCCTCTCCAACAAGTCAAAGAGGATGTTAAGAAAGCAAGGGAACTTTGGCAAAGGCAGAAGATTCAGGCCCAAATATTGTAAAGAGCACAAAGAAAGGATTGTTTGCTATGGATGCAAAAAGCCTAGAAATTTCAGAGTAGAGTGTCCAAAACAAGTTAAACAAAAGCATGAGAAGGACAGGAATAAGAAGTTTCACAAGAAGAAAAGTTTCATGTCCACATGGGAGGATCTAGACTCCTTAATGTTAGAGTCAGATGAAGAAGCTCACGTTGGTCCCATGGCAGATACTGCAAATACATTAGTATCAAACGAATTCGACGAAGAGGTAGATTTCTTTGCTCTGCATAGTGTTTAATTAGCATATAATTAAGCTATTTCAAATAATTCTACAATTGCATCAGCATATAAACTTAGGAAAAGAAATTTTAAAAATGTTTGTAAAGAAATTGAGTTTATGCAAAAAAAAAAAAAAAAAATAAATAAAAAAAAATATAAGGTAAAATTTAAAAAAGGTGTTAAATTAAATATTAAAAAATTTTAAAAAAAAAA
>Ga0099825_1008305_pt1 | contig 12324 bp, 3 predicted proteins | sample SiratroredBW_FD_76838 | JGI IMG/M metagenome (GOLD analysis project Ga0099825, IMG submission 76838) | Root nodule microbial communities of legume samples collected from California, USA - Siratro red BW | ecosystem: Host-associated > Plants > Roots > Nodule | place: USA: California | collected...
ATATATATATATATATATATATATATTTATATATATATATATATATATATATATATATATATATATATATATATATATATATATATATATATATATATATATATATATATATATATATATATATATATACATATATATATACATATATATATATATATATATATATATACATATATATATATACATATATATATATATATATCTATATATAGTATAAATCTTTTTTTTTAACACAAACATTTAAAAAACATAATAGAAAAGATTCAACCATCGTATAAGAACACAAACATAATAGAAAAACCACAAGAAAGAAAAATAACAAAAAATATAACATCAATACTATAACTTATTCAATACTATCCTAACAATATCATATTAAAAATAAAACTTTAAGTTTAGTTCATTCTTATAAAATTAATTTGCAAAATAAAATTTAACACTTATATATTATAATTTAATTATCTCTACTTACATGAACTTTCAAAGATTTTATAAAGCATATAAATATTACAAATATTGTATTACAGAATACGTTTTTTTCTTCTACATACAACGCACAGTACCATATGTTGAAAATGAAAGTTTGGAAACGTAAGCAGTCAAAACACCAAAGATAATGACGAGAGGTTTGGTGTTGATAAATCTTCCTTCCAATCCAGAATCTAATATCACATATCACAGTGCAAAAGAATTGAATTTTGTGGCTGCTATTCAACCCATTGCAATCAACGTAAGTCTCTATCAACTTTAATAGACCACCCGCGTGCCCTAACCAACATTTTTTTCCCCTCTTTACATAAACATGGTTCAATCATTTCAATAAGAACAAAAAAATATGGATTAATAATATGATTCTTGCGAACCAAAAATTATTTTTAACTTTTATAAAAATCAATCTTCAAAATACCAGGTGAATCTTTCATCTTCCAGAATAAACCTTATGGCCACTATAGACTAAAACACTTATTCATAACCAAGTTATTTTTTTTCCGTTTAGGTGAATATTTATTGTATATATATTGAAACTATATTTTAATAAAAAAATAATTATATAGAATCATATATTTTTAAAAAAATAAACTTAATTGTGAATATAACGTCGATGATTACTTTTTTAGTTTACGTGTAAGTCTACACCCGTATTCATACTTTTTATATATTGCTTCATTGTACTTTTTTTTTTGTCAGCATAATTTATAATGTTATTTTTAAATATTAACTAAAGAAAAATATGAAAACAACCTATATGTATTATATAAAAAATATTTGTTATATATAATTATAGATATAGGGACCATGAAGAGAAGTATGAATACGGTTGTGTAAAGCTTTCGCAAATATTATATTTGACAGAATAAAGCCTTTTTCCATTTACATATTTTTTATGAATAAAAAGATACGGAGAATTAACAGGAAAAAAAAAATCAACGACTGCTGATGAAAAAAAATATGAAGATAGCGGGAAAGGATTTACATATGAATATTTTGGTTTTCTGATAAGTTGGCATTAAATAGAGATCAAAATAATGGCCACAAAAACAGTATTCTGCCAGAGAAATTAACGGGGAAAAAACTATGTTATATAATTTTTAGTAATACATATAGGTTAAAAAGTTATATTTATAAACTTCGATTAAAATTCAATTCATGAAACATGCTTAATATTTAAAAAAAATTACTTACATAGATATTTGTGTGTAAATTTATTACTAATGAAAAATTCCAGTATCAGAATTGCGAATAAATAACAAAAACAATTATATTTTATATAAATAATTATTGAAAGATAAAAAAAAAATTTGCATAAAGAATAATCAAATATATCTTTAATCATCTTCATTCGTGCTAAATGAATGTGATACATATGATTTGACCAATTATAGAGAAAAAGTAATTATTTAATGACATTATTTTACTTATACATAGAATGTAAATTGCAATAACATGTATCTATCATGCTGTTACCTATTATGCAGTATTTGATAAAATAGATAAGTAAAAAAATGAAAAAATAAAGTTAATGTTGAATATGCTTAAGAAGAATTGAGATGATTTGAAGAAAAGCAAATAACACTACAAGACGGCATAAACAGAAGGAAAATATGGATTCGTAACTTAAAAGCCATTCGATGATGAAATACAATCCACGGTCCAAAGCGCTTACATACACTTGAGTGACTAGTCTCTTCATCACCAGAGGATCCTAACCCTAACAGTCATTAGTCTAGATAAATAATTACCAACTAAGAAACTATGAGCAGTTAATAAATAGGGTGGGTTTCTTCTTAGAGATCTTTTGAATTTTACTAGTTTTCTGTGCTCTTTTAACAAAATCTTACATCCCTACTTTAATTACCGAAGATTCAGCCATTAATCAATTCGCAGATAGGTCTTCTATAATACCCTTCCCGTCGAAAGCATCAAAAAAGAAAAAATTCTTTAGGGGGTCTCCTTTCCCAGAAATTGCTTTGATAACCTCCTGTGACGTTACAAGTCAACCTAGTCAGCTAAATATCACAAACATTTTTAAAACGCAATGAAAACAAGTAAATACCTGTCCAAGAATCCCCCCTATAACAGCACAAACAGGAGGAAATTCTGTTGTATTTATAACCAATCTTTCTAACAGAGTGTCAGGTACATGTGATTCGTTGAGAGACTGTCAACACAAACATAAAGATGAGATAGATAAAGTAACTTTTGTAAAACATAAACAAAAATAACAAATTCCAGGAAGCATACTTGTGCAGTACAAAGGTCCTTTTTCAGCTTGAGAACAGCAGAAAGATCTGCAATTGAAACTTCCCCTGCACGACGTCCTTCAGCCTCTTCAAATTTTTCTATTACTGCAACGGACAACTAAATGTTACTGACTGCAAATTTGTCTGTACACCAGACTGATCATAAAACACAAAGGAAGAGAACAAAAAAAAGAGATGTTTTAATTGTTTACTTCGGGATGAAAACAATATTGCTTCACACACAAGATGCAAACTTTTACTCCACGTTTTTCACTATATCTTTTGTGTTAACAGAGTCTAAGGACCCAAAAAGTTTTCACTGTCCAATTTATTAGAATAATTTCGCTTTCTTCTACGTATTTTACTTACAAAACAGAGCAGTACAGTTTATCATACCTCTCATTGCAAAGTACAGCTTTGACATTCTCTTGTGAAGTGACCTCCAAGGTACCGACAATGCATCCTGCAGCGAAAAAGAAATATGCCTACTCACGAAAATAGCCCTCAAATACAAAAGCATGGTAACTCCACTAAACTATTAAAGACAGACAACCAAGACAGAATCACAAGCACAATAACTCTAATCCCACATCTACCATTTGAGCTTGTTAAAGGCTCACTTTTGTTTTACAAAATCAACACAACTCTGAAATTTGAATCCAGCAAAGAAACTATATGGGCAACATGGCAGACCTAAAGTACATGATAGAAAAGAGGCACTTCTCCTTACTGACTTATAGATTATGATATTAGGATCACTAAATTTAGAAGTAAACATTTGAGGTCATCCCATGGGTATCTGACGCAAATTAATAGTCTGGTATGCTAAAATGGTTATCCGTTGCATCAACTATCCTTAAGGTCTAAATAAACATATTATTTCAACTGTTATTTTCTTTTCTTTTTGCAAATGATAAAATAGATAAATATGAACAAATTTAAGGTCTTACGGATTGCTACACAGATTATAATGAATTAAGACTGACATACCTCAAAAGAAGGATATTTCAGATCGCATTCAATAGTTTCATCCTGTTTTTTCTGCCAAATAAGAATAGAGCATTAAAAAGAAAATAGACGTTGATCTAGAAAGCACAGGATAATACTTATCATTTATTACTTCCAATCACAAACAATTTGTTTCTTGTAACAACGCATAAGCAAGGTTGCTAAACTCGACAGTCTCTGCAAACTTAGGAAAGCTCCATAAAGTTGAATTGCAAACTCGTACCCAATATTAAATACCTAGAATATACTGAAATATACTATCAAATATCAATATTACAAGGTAAACATTCAAGATACCTCTGAAATATTAATATATACATATATATATGGTGGCAGCTACAACAACAAAAGGGGATGGACACTCTTCTCTGCCACCCTGCTATCACAAGGCAATTACGTCTGATTGACATCCATGCTGTCAAACAGCCCCAAAAATTGTCATTTTGAACAAAAAAGTTTTGACCACAACAAGCTCCCAAGTTTGTGTGCAAGTTCAACCGAGCTTTGCTCAAACGTGTTTGCAACCAAGTTAAACAACTGCATCATCATGGAGACGAAAACTCGTCCCAAGTCTACGACTTAACGCACAAGTTTAAAAAACATGAGCATAAGAATAAAACAAAAATGTTTTTGAAAATTCATAATGAGTCTAATTATCAAATAGTCAAACATAGAATCATAACCATAGGCATCACTAAAAATATAGGCATTTAATTTTCATCCATCCCAACTTACACGTTCACTAATTTTTCTGTTTTTATGATCTTGTACTTATTCTTCCCTTGCAGCCTCTACCACTAAAAGCAAGGAAAGAATCATATAAAAAATGACGACTATCATAGATTTTTTATTCATTGTCATCTCAAATAGAATAGAAATTCAGTTCTTTACAAACCATAGTCATATAAAAGCATACAAATTGACACAACAAGATCAAAGAAATAATATCAAGTCATAAATCCAACAATTAATTATGACAAATTAGTTCCACAAAAGTGTAGCGTACCTTTGAATATTTATAATCCTGCAAATCAACAAAAACTTCACCACAAGAATCTCTACAGTCAACAGCATAAAATGCTACACGTTTTGATAGCTTTCTGCATTTTTCATTAGCCAGTTTCTACAGAACAAGAATAAAGGCAAACAAGAATGTTAAAAGACACTTTCCAGTATGGGAAATGTGTAAAGTAATTTGATGTACATTAACTATGTACAGCCTCAGAAAAAAAAGATATTCCAAATTACTTTGGCTGAGAGTGAGCAACAACTGACGACGACAACATCAAACTTGCTGAAGAATTCAACACCAAAGCTTGACAAATCCCCTGAAGCCAAGATGAACATCAGAAAAGCACAACCACAAAGCATAATGTCAAAAAACCACAAGAAAGAAATGCAGAAGCAGAAACCAAACTAAGAAGGTAACAGGTTTGAAACAAAAACCTTTCTCAACTGAAACACGAACCATAGGATTGAAATCTTTAAGAGAATTACAACAAAGCTCGGCAAGGGTCTTTCCACCATACACATTCTCAACAGGAGGGATGAGAAAGTTTGAGGAAAGTGCCTCCTCGGTGGCAACCCGATCATCTACTAAAGTCAGACTACCTACTCCAGCCAGAACAATATTCTTGCAAAACTAACCAACAAAAGGAAACTCAAACTCTACACAATATAACAAAAACATGAAAAGATGCAAAAAAAAAAAAAAAAAAAAAAAAAAAAAAAAAAAAAAAAAAAAAAAAACAAAAAAAAAAAAAAAAAAAAAAAGTGCAACAAGAACAACCAGTAACCAAACCCAACAACCTATTTTTCTCATTGTTATGTTGTGTGTCAAAGTCATATTCGAGAAACCAAAAAGATAAACTTGCAGGTTTACCTCAGCTACAGTTCCTTTCATTCCATAGACTAAGACATGAGCTTTGCTTAATCTACATAAACCAGAATAACAAAAAGAAACTGTAATTAAAATGCTACATGCAGTATTTATTCAAACTATTATTAAACTAGATACAACGATAAACAAAAATTAGCAGAACTTAATTAGGTTTTAAGAATAAAGTAACAAAACAAATCGAGCATAAAACAATTCAGAATTTAAAATTAAAAGAAGAGGAATGAACCTTCTTTGAGCATCAGCTCCCCAAACCCTAATTTGACGGTCATACAAAGCAGTCTCCTGCGCCGTCAACTCCTCGCCGTCGCGCTCCATTCCGAGCCGCAACCTGCTCCACGACATCATTGAAACATTCACTTTCAATCTTCAAATTCACAAATAATAAGAAACAAAGAACAAATTAGCAACAGTGACAAACACCCACCCTCGCTGCTGAATACACTCAAAGGCAGAAGGCAAAATTCCGTTAGTTTCAAGGTTTCAGTAGCGGGGAGAGGAGAATAATCAAATGATGGGAGTGTAATTCTTTTGGTGGACAACTGTACCAAGAAGAAAAGGGCCAAACAGCTGGAGCCCAAGATGAATAAAAAAGTAAGGCCCAATAACTTAGTTGCGCTTTGTTACTTTGGATCTTATGCATAATTTGGGCATTAATTGGCCCATGACAGAAACCTTAATCGAAAATCATTTGGTTACTAGATGAAAAATTAACAAAGATTACTATTTTTATAGATCTTCTCATAATTATAGCTAATTACTTATTTTAATACTTTTGAAATGATTATATAAAAATAAAGTAGTTTCCTTTAAAAAGGTTACGTAGTTTCTTTGGATGCTTCCTGTTCCTTTTACTTACATGATTTCTATATAAAAAAAAAAACAATTTTATTCAACTAACATGGTTCTTAATTAATAATTACATAATTATTTTATTTATTGAAAAATCAAACAATATGTTAGATAATTTAGAACAACTCACACAATTTACTATCAGAATTGGTACAATTTTTAAAAAATATTTAAAATATTTTTAATTAATACACAAAATTTAATGTTGAATATCTAATATAAATTTGAAGACTAATTTAAAGCAATCATCATTTTAAGAACTGATTTTATGAGATTAAATTAAATTCAAAATATAATTCTTAATAACTAAAGAATAATTTAATTAATTACATATATATTCCAACTTTGATTGATAATAGAACATTAACATCTCTAACTGGTGTGTCCACAAAATTGATGTGAAGTGGAAGCAAAAGCAAAGATGGGCATGATACTCAGTGGATGAAGAGATGCAAAGAAGCACGGTATGGCGGCACTGTTTTTGTCGACCTAGAGATGTGTAGTGTAGTGTAGGGCATGAAGTTGAAAATTCAAATATTGGCTCGTGTGTAATTTAAAATTTTGTTCTGTCCTTATCCCTTTTGTTTGGGAGAGCATGGCTTCACTAACGAAGATGATTCCTCCTTCTCCCTCACCCAAAAAAAACATTTTTGTTTTATTTTCACAAAAAGAGTGGGAGCATGGTTTTAAATGTGTGGAATTCAAGGTGGTCAACTTTAGGTAGCGCAACTATTTGTCCAAGGTCTAGTGTTGTAGATTAGGTGCAGCAGTGCTACATTTAGCACTTCTCATTTGTCAACATGCCTAGATGTTACAGTGCCTTCACGAAATTCACAGTCAAAACTAAACTTGCCTAGAAAACAGAGAAGCCATGACTTTCATTTTCTTGTTCCTTGAAACAACATGTTTCTTCTTAGCATCCTCTCCACCACATAGTATCCATTTCAGTCCTCCTGCAACACAATAACAATAACATATCAACTAAATGTCTGTTTCACCTAACAAAACATTTTCTTTCATCATATTTTACAAAATTGTAAAATAAATAGAGAAATTGAAATTAGAATGTGTATAAAGGAAAGAAAAGAAAAAAAAAATAAGCATTTGGAGAAGTTGAGAATGAAGACCAACCTGTATCAGAGAGAATATCTACTCTGGTCCACACACCCCTTAGATTCGCATTATGCGTCATGAATGGTATCTAACAAATTTAAGTTATGTGTACCACCAAAACCTATCTATTTTATAAATTTGCTTTTGCTTTAACTGGCTATAGCTCTGGTTCTGGGTGTGAGGGTATATATATGAATATAATCCATGCACTTATGTGTTTATACTTGGTCTTCATGTCTTCATGTCACGAGGGTTTAATTTTTCAAGAACGAAATTGAAGGGGTTTGTTTACCTTCCTATTCATGGGAAGACATAAGGGTCGCTTTAGCAGAAGTGCAATGCAATGATTCTCTAACTCTCATGTCTTGAGAATTGGAACGTCTCATGTCTTGAGAATTGGAAGGTGCCCCAAGTGAAAGGGAAAATATTAGCCATAATAAACTTCACCCAACATTTTTAAATGTAAGGCTCACATATTCAAATATCTTAAACAGTGACGTCTATTCTAGCTTCACTCTCACTTAGATTAGACTGCATAATCACACAAGCTTTTATTGAATTCAATTAACTTATATTGAAATTTTTGTTGTTGGAAAAATCAATGTAATGGAGAGTTTATCACATTAACTCAACAAAAAGTAAACATAGGAATGCATGTGTGTACATATTATAATGATCATTATAATGATCTTTGAAAAAAGTAAAAGATATATTTTTTTAACGAAGATATTTAAGATTAAATAATTACTTTTTTGAGTTGAGTGGTCGTGTATTTATTATTAGAAATTGTAACGTTGTGAATTTTATTTGAATTTGACAAAAGATAAAATATTGTTATAAAGCATCGTATCTCCATTACATAGAATATAAGTAAATTAAAAAAAAAAACTCTGTAGAAAAATCAAATTCAATCAAACTTAAAACATGTTAAACATGTTAAACTGATTATGTGAAAGATTTTAAATATTTTTTTTTTTGGTTTTTACCTCAACAAGAGCGACAAATTACAATTTTTTAAGATCATCAAAACACGTGGAGTTTAAACTTAACACAGGTTTTTTTATCGATAAACTCCATGTGCTAAAGCAGATTAATTCGTAAAACAATAATTTTCCTATATTAATTCGTAAAACAATAATTTCCCTTAATAAGGTTTCATTATTATATTTTTTATTTACACTTCATATTCAAGAGCTGTTTAAAGTTTTGTTTTTATCATTAAAATTATTAATGGTATTGATTTCCAATTATTATTATTATTATTATTATTAAACTTCAAATGATGAAATTAAGATTTTGTTAAGATATCATATCATTTATTAAAATATAAAGAATTATAGCATAAAATATGTATCTATAATTTTTAACTTTAATTTTAATTTCCAAACAATTAGACTTTTATTAATTCCACATAATCCAATTTAACAAAATATTTACATGGTTAAGAAAATGTTATACTAGTACAATATATTTCACTTTTAATCTCATGATTCTAACCATGACACTTACACAGCTTGTTTTCTAAAAATTAATGATTCAATGATTGTAACCATGACACTTACACAGCTTGTTTTCTAAAAATTAATGATTCAATCTTATAACATGTTAGAAAAATTCATTTAATCTTTATAAAACTTAAATTTTGATTTCAATATGATAAAACTAATTATTTAATCTCATAAGTATATTTAACATTTAGTATTATTTTGTGAAATCATCCGGTGATGTCTTTCTTTTTACAAAATTAAATTAATTCACGTTATTATTGTAATTATTAAATATTTTCTCTTCCTTTATTATTTATTCATGTTGATTTTTAGTTTTAGACAAGAGAGTTACGTTCAATTATGTACAATAATGAAATTTTTTAGGATTGAATCAATTATTTAATTTTTGTGTGTGCAGATCTATTTATATTACTCAGATTGGATCGTCATATATACACGGTATGATTAATTTAGACTCAAACAACCCTAACATCCCTTAATAATTACTTTAAAATCTCTTAATAATTACTTTAAAATGAACAAAAATATGATTATTGTTAATAAGATTATTAAGTGATAATCTGATAAAATAGTTTATATTTGAGATATCTATATATATCTTCAATATTTTAATATATGCGAGTCATTAGACACTTCAAACATTACATTAACCCAAGTTCATACAATAAAAAAAAATCTTATAATAAAAATTTATTTTTTAATTGACTTCTTATTTTTTGGTGTTCGATAAATCCATGTGATATAATCCTGTTTTAAAAAAATATTTGTAATTAATTAAGTTTTACATAAGCTATAAGACAAAAATAATATTTGTGTTGGATTTATATACGTCATTACTCTACATGTTATTAGTCTTGATTATTTAAATTTGAATTCACTTAAATTATTAAATTTTGGATTGGATAGTAACAGAAGAACAAAATTGCCCGATCTCTTCATTCTCACCCTTGTCAATAAGATAGTTATACTATAGATAGTATGCTAATTTTCATTTAACATTTTTAACATATATCAAATATACTTAATGCACTGCATACACTTAAATGATAAAGTAACAATCAATATACTTGAGTGTTTTCACCAATGTAAAATTTCAAGCCAATTGATTACTTTAGTTTCTATATTTTATTAATGTGCTATTAATGAAGATATAGGTATAGATATTTGTTCACACATGATAATTACAATAGATAGGTTAAAAAATAATTAAAAATAATTAGTTATAAATTACAACCAAAGGAGAGTAATCTCAGTGGGGAAAGTAGTTGACTAATATGATAAACCCTAAAATACAGTAATCTCAGTGGGGAAAATAGTTGACTAATATGATAAACCCTAAAATACATTATTTAGGAGCGAAATTCAATTATTTTGATTATTGAGAATTCAAAAGTAGTGATTTTTTTTAGTTTATTACCTTGGTTCTAGAACTAATAAAACACTATATTTTTGTCTCTAAGCCATATCTAAATCACTTAAAATCCATTTTTCATCAATAAAAACTTAGTTTCACCTAATAAAAATGTGAACTAACTAATCAAAAAGTCTCTTTGTGATTTATGACCTATGTTATGTGAAATTCAAGAAGAAAAAAAATCCTAAAAAATATGATATGACTTATGTACATTTTAACATCATCAAAAGAATATTAATTGATAATCAATATGAGCAATTGGGATTAAGGAAAGTATCATGCACCACTCAAATTCATTTTGTCAATGTGTAACAACTTATTCAATCAATCTACTAGTTGTTAATATTAATCTTAAATTCAATTGTTTTTAAATATTACTGTGATAATATTTACTGATAAAAAAAAACTATGATAATATTTTAAAAGTTTAAATTTGGTGTAGCATTTATTATATACTAGTATGTCATCTATAATGGTTAACTATGCGTGATTTTTTTATTTATTTTTGCTTATAACACTGTTTTTTATATTTATATATATTTTATTGTTATTTGTTTATTGTTGAAAGTTAAAACATATTTTTTATTTTATTTTATTTTTAAGATTTGTTATGAACTTTTATTTTTAAAAGTTCTATTCCTTTATGTAACTTCTAAACTTAAATCATTTAGTTCTTTTATTAGCTCAAAATTAACATTGAAAGTATTTTAGGTTTGACGATTTATTAAATGCATTTTACAACAATTTAAATTAAAAATAAGTAAAATGATTATTCAATTTAAATCTAAACAAAAAAATTTAATAATCATAATATTAATACAAACTATTAGTCATGAAAAATAATGATTAATCCTTACCAGAAGTATATGTATCTTGCTTAGTACTCAAAATGACATTAACACCAATAACTAAAACAACTAGACAATTTAAAAATTAAAAGTTAAAAAGAACAATAAACATTTACACAGTATATTACTATGTATTAAAATTTTATTCCACCATTCATTAATTACAAAAGTTTTTATCATGGGTAATATTTATCACCTCATCAAGTCCCTCAAAAATCCTATTGCACTGGCTAATACAATATACGTGTAGATTATAGGTATAATATATGCATACATATACATGTATAATCTTATAAGCATCTTATTAATTAGAAGTTTATCTTCAATCTACATATAATCATTACAGATAATATATATATATATATATATATATATATATACGAATTAAATGCTAAATAAAAGATAGCATCATATAAACATTAGTATTAATATTTTGTTGTTCATAAATTTTATTATTTTATTAAAAGAATAATAAACTACTTTCTTTCCCATTGTAGATATAGTTTTGTTTTGTTGTTCATGAAAAAATTAAGTTAGATTAGATTATTTGTATAGAATTTTTAGTTCAAATATTTATTTATTATTATTATAAATTTTATTTGAAACCAAAATTAATATAATTAAAAAACACTTATATTGGACTATGTACTGTCTAACATAAATTTTGAATGTTTTTAATTTTTTATTATAAATTTACGTTGACGGTATTTTTGTTTAACATATTATAGAAATTTTTACATTTAAGACTTGATCTTATATAAATCTACGTTAATTACATATATTACTAAACATAAAAAATTCTAAATAACAGATATAAAAAGTCCCGTACTTACTACTTGTATATATTATCATGTTGAATGAAGATTTTTTTAAATTAACTTTTTTTATTGTATTTAATGTAAAATACATACCATGTTGTAAGAGTGGAAAAAAGTAACATAAA
>Ga0099825_1008307_pt1 | contig 12322 bp, 8 predicted proteins | sample SiratroredBW_FD_76838 | JGI IMG/M metagenome (GOLD analysis project Ga0099825, IMG submission 76838) | Root nodule microbial communities of legume samples collected from California, USA - Siratro red BW | ecosystem: Host-associated > Plants > Roots > Nodule | place: USA: California | collected...
ATAATAATATTTTTTTTTTTTTTTTTAATGATAAAATATAAATTAATATATTAAATTTATTTTTTTTTTTTTTTTTTTATATATATATATATATATATATATATATATATATATATATATATATATATATATATATATATGGGAGGCAATTTTACTTTGAAAAAATGTTGGTATTTCGGTCATGAGAAAACTCTAGGAAACTATTAAAAAATCCGGTTTTTATTGCATGTTTAAAATAAATAAACTGGGAAAGTCTTAATTAAAAAACTAATTCATATATAAAGAGTGATTATATAAATTATTGTTACATCTTTATTAGGAGAGTCAATTTCTATATTAGTTTTTCTTATATTGAAGAAATTGATGTTTTGTTTGGATTAAAAGACAAAATGTGACAGTAGAAAAATAAGAAAGAAAAAAAAATATAAAACAAAGTTGTTAGAATTAAAGAAAAATGTAAAAATAAATGAAAATAAAATATATTTAGTTTTAATTAATACTTTTACTTTCTTTTATCTATTATTTTAATTGGTTATTTTATTATAATCAAAATAATAATTTTTATTAAAAATATAATTCGACATAGTTAATTATAGTATAAATATATATATATATATATATATATATATATATAAATATGAGTAATATATTTATAATATCATTCATTATATCAAATATTTTATTAATATTTATTATATAGTGGTTATGCCTTCAATCATATTTTTAACATATTTATTTATGAATTATTTTTCATGTCTCTTTTAAGTTTTTAGGAAAACTTTAACAATGGTTATTGTATTTTATATTGTTCTCCTCTTGATTTATATGTCAATTTGCATAGTGATTTTACTTAGAATATTGAGAGAGAAATATTGGAAGATATCAAAACAATGAGACAACTTGATATCAAACAATCATTTTCTTAGGTGAAAGTGTCTCTTGAACATAAGTAATTTTTAAACACGAATATCATATCCTTGTTTTTAAAACTATTTTTAAAAAGTATTTCAAATGAACTTTTATGAAAACTATACCTATATATCAGAAATAAATGTAATTGAAATACAAATATGTCTTTTAAGAACAAAAAAATTACGATGAAACTTCAAACTCCAAAAACAAATAATACTTCGAATAGAGAAATTAACTAACGATATTATCTTACCAAATCTAGGATCAAAATAATATTTGTTATTTTTTTTCATATTTTTGTTCTCAGTTACCTCCAATAAATATGGTGTAATTGAGTTAAAATAATGTAAAATTATTAATTTTCTATAAATTGAATTCTTTAGGAATATTTATGTATTCTTTTAATCTTATTCTCTACGAAAGATTTGGAGTGTATAGGAATATGTAAAATTTGGGGGAATTTCAAGCACTCAAGTAACATTAAAAAAAATATACATAATATTTAGGAATGTGTCAAACTAGAACGATGGATCTAAAACATATATACTATACTTAAAATAAGATGTCACAAAGGAAAACTTTTCTCTCTGCATATTTAAACGCTATTACGCATAGAAAACTCAAAATCACTTAGTAAAATAAAACACTCTTTGAGATCATTCATCTATCTGGTTTCTTTTAAAATATCCAACATCCAACTGAAACCACAAGAAACCACAATATTCCTACAATAATGTACATAACAAAAATTGGCAACAATAATGCAACAAATATGGTACTATAATAAGCAGCATGGTTAGTGGCTTACTGAGAAATCAGTGTTGCTGCCCTTGCGTTAGGGATATGTCATTCTCTCTAAACTTCACACCACAAACAACTAACATCTTAAAACGTCAATCATTTATATAAATAGTGTAGAGACAGAGTTAAAAGTTAATTTGAGCTGGCATACCATATATTATATCCATATAAAAGTTAAAGATATAATATGAATTGCCATATATAGATTGTGTAAAATACTGTCTTATATGCTGTCACTGTTTTCCTTTTCCCACTTGTCTTTAAATATCAGGGCATTTATTGACCATAAATAAAATAGATATTGTTTGAAGGAGGATTCATACATGGTACCACAAAACATTGAGTACTTCACTCAGATGTTAAAATGTTTTTTTTTTTCAGCTGATAATTATTCAATATCAGCATTAATCAATTTATACTTGCATGGTTTTAATTCTTACACCTAGGTGGACACTGAAATAAGTTATTCAGAAACAGAAAAGTGACAAAGTAATTGGCACACACTTTTTGTGGATTTGACAATAAAATATTTTTGATTTTTTTACCACGACAAAGGTGAGATCCTAAAGTTAGGTTGGTCCTTGCTGCCAAATTACAGGAAAATCTGAGGAACATGATTAACTAGTTTGAATAACTTGAGGGTTTCCTCATCTTTTGAGTAATTTGTCAAGTTAGAAAGCGACACAGCATAATGAATTGGTACTATTTTTTAAGTGTGGGATAATGCTACTGTGTCCACACAAATTTGGAAATTCAATTGGGATAGTTGAAGTCAACATTTTCAACTATTTGGTTTAATATTAAAGTTAAGCACACATAATATATGTGAATTGCTTTGTCACAAAATTAGAAAACTAACAAAGTCTAAGGCACATGACAAAGTCCTAAGTCCTAACCAGAAGGACCCTCAATGCCTTTGTGGTTAAAGTCTGCACCTGCTTTTGAAATAATCGAAGTAACTTTACCTTTTGAAAATCAAATTTCCACCTTTAGACATGGTTCAAGAAATTAGAGAGCTTTATTGTTTATTCCACAGTTCATAGGGTTTAACGCAAGGCACAGTGTATCAATTTGAATTTCTGATATTGGTAGTCAGAAACAATGGTTCCTCCAATTTAAAATAGTGTACGGTTATGAAGGTTTTTTCACAATGCTTGTTCAATGTGTGTGTGTGTTGTGTTGTGTTGAGATGGAAAATGGGCATGCGAGATCTTAAAAGCTGCATGGTCTGGTCTGGCTTGGGGATAAGCACAAAGCAAAAACCCTTCAAAATTTGTGACCAAAGACGTGAAATCTAGAGCTTGTACTTAAAGGGGAACTTCTTTTGGGTAAAAATATCAAAGTTCAATAGAAGAAGCTGTCAGTTATTGCATATGATGCTGATGAGGGACCCTTCTTAACTATTTATACAATTTTGTGCAGTTCTATGTCTTGTTCTCAAACTACTTTAGGCTCATGAGGGTACTGAATTTCTGACGCAAATTTGGTGCTTAAGTAAAATGAAACAAAACCAGCATGCCCAAGTTTTTTTTGCCTTCCTATGCACACAATAAAACAATGTCCGTGTAGAAACCATTCTTCACGGTTACCTGCCATTGACCCTACCACACACACACTCTCTATGCAGCTCTGCAGAATATAAAATCATAAATCAATTAATTCCCTTTGTGACAAAAATTCGCCAAACCCCTTTTGTTTTCCCACAGATCAAGCCAAAGCACAGAAATTTCCCATTAGATTCATCATTAACAATTCCTTCACAAGAAATAGAAAATAAAAGAAAAAGAAAAACACCCTTTGAGATTGAAAGCTGCAGACTTTGTAAACTTTTCAAGACTTCCATAATAAAATGTTCATTTGGCTTAGCATAATATATTACATGCATAATTACAGAGATAAAAATTTATGAGAAAAATTAAAAGTCTATAAACTAAGAATTTTGTCCTCTCTAATAATGGTTTCAAAATTGCAGTCCGAAACCACAGTAGCAAACTTAACCTTGCAATTTTGAAAACCTTACGCGTCTTATCATCGTAATTACAGCTGCATCAGCCATAACTTTAACACTATTCCAATTGCAGCCAATGTTTTAACAAACAGTAGCTAAGATTTTGGTTGCGGCATCAAGATTTTAGGCTCTTCATGAATATATGGTGACTGCATAATTTCAACTGTATTTGTCTGCATTTGATGAGATTGTGACTGGTTGAAACCTTGATGAGAGACTGTAATTTAGCATCTTTAACATTTATTATTACCTTGGTTGAGTCAAATCGAACCAAATTTGCTTGAAGACTTTGATGATGAGGTCGTGATACTGATCTGAATTGAGAGAAAGGTAGCAAGCAAGCAGATCCTCCAAGTCCTTGGATGCCCTTATGTTGTTCTCCACTATCATCTCCACCATGGACTCCCTGAAATCCTTCTGCGGGTCAAAAGAAGACTTCACAACCGCAAAACTATCCGAGAGGCTTCTCCGGGAGCCAGAACTCGCCGTCGACGACACACTTTTCCGCCCCTTCCAGCCGGCGATTTTGGGGGAGTGGACCCTCAGCCTCACCCCCGGAGAATTCACAGAGAACCGCCTCACAGAACCATTGTTCCTCTGCTCCTTCATTGCAGACACCTCCTTCACAATTCTCACCTTCAACGACCCTTGTTTGAGTTCTCTCTTCTTTACCAACTTTGGTGGCTTGGTTATGATCGGAGGAAGGTCAAGCTCTGAGAAGGTGTCATCATAGTTGTTGCTGTTGTTGTAATTGTAGTAGCCATCAAGCTTGTTATCCTTTCTGGGTATGGAGTTTTTGTCCACGTCGATGATGATGTCGTTGGTGGTGTTGTTTTTGTTTGTGTTAAGCCTGCAAGAGGCGCAAGAGGTGGTTGACAAGGAAACCATTTCATCGAACGATGAAGAGCACGGGAGAACACGGTCTGTTCTGAATTCTGGGGACTCTGACTCTGGTGAGGAGTCAAATGGGGATGAGGAGGAGTGTTCTGGTGGTGAATCTGATTTGGTCCACATGGATTCCAGGGTGGTGCGACAGCTACAACCTGAGGAGACAAGTTTTGTGGTTCTGGGGGCTCTTCTTGTGGTTCTTTGTTTGGTTGATTTTCTTGGAGGGGAAAACTTTGGGGTGTTTGAGGGTGAGGTTTTGAGGTCTCTTGTGATGTAGTAGGACTTTCTGGGGTTGTTGTTGTTGTTGTATTGGTAGAGGGGTTGGTTTGGTTTTGATGAATGTGGGGTTGAAGTGGATGAAGATTGCTTCTTTTTCCCAGAGGGTGTGGTGTTTTGCTTTCTTCCCCTCCCCATATCCCTCAGCTTGTAAAACCAAGCATTTGGAATCATATCTGATAATCTAAACCTGTGATTCCCCATCCTTCTCTCACTCTGAGGGTGTGTTTCTTTGTGTCTGTGAAGGTGTTGAGTGCTTTCAAGTTTTCTCTGAGAAGTTAGATAACTCTAGCAGTGTCTGTTTTGGCACTCTTTGTTTGTAGGATAATAAATAGAGAGAGGGGTATATGGAATTGGAGGTGAGGGGTTGGGGCCACAGGTGAGGAAAAAGTTGGCATAAAGGCAAAAGGGTGGGGTAGAAGAAGTGAATGACATTGTGGAACTGTGGTACCAATTAAGGCCTAAACAAAAACAATGTGTGCTGTTAAAATAAGCATAGTGATCACTGTTTTCTGTTCTTTAGGTGTGTGTGGTCTCTTAACAAACACCCTTCCACGTAGGCAACTTGCATTCAGAAATTTTATGCCTTCTGGGCTTTAGGCACAGCTTCTTCCCCCACGTGGATTACATGCTGACATATATAATGCCTCACACCAAAACTAAAACGAGTCCACATTGAACGTGGCCATCAAGGGAAGCGTTTCAGACATGCATGGGAGCACGTACTTCCAACAACACCAACAACAGTAAAACCAACCAAGAACAAGTGGGGGTTTCATAGGGTAAAGTAAAACCATAGTATAAGTTGTGATTGTGAGCTGGTGTTGTAAAAAGGAAGTGTATATAGTTTAGAAAGTGGAGATGGTTGGCTCATCGGTTTAGTGCTATATGATTCAATTTTGGTTAAAATTTTGTTGTGCAAAGAAAGGCCTTGAAAAGAATTGGAAAGGAAGAAGCTTTTGGGAGAGGAAAAAGCTTGTTGTAGGTCACGATTACGTGCATCCAAATGTAGAAAATCTAAGTGGCCCATCGACTAAAGAGGTTGTGTAACATTGGATTAGTGTACAATTTTTGATTTGTGTTGTTTCTTATAATTGTTTTTATTTCATGGTTATGGAAACCGGAACATGGGCCTGCTGCATAGTCTAGGCTTTGATTTGGCACCATGTGTATCCATCGTTTTCTAGGCAAGCCCTTGATGTACCATGTCTCTGGGGTAAAGAAAAACGAATCATTTTTCCACCAAAGCTAAATGCTCATGAATTTCCCATTGCAAAGAGAAAAATAGTACAAAATGTCAAGAAAGAAATAAGGTAAAAGTGCATGATGGGTGCTGACATGGACACCCCAGATCTAACATTGATGTCAACTCAAGAGTCTAGATTTTTCAATAATACTAGTACCATGATGAACATGGATTGTACTAGGGAAATAAGTATTGGTAAGAAATAAATATGTATAATGTATATGTTTTATGTGTCCTCCTGTATAGAAGAAAATTTGGGTTGGTACTTTGTTTGGGAGGGTTAACCAGTGATGAATTTGGTCAATACACGATGAAACTGGTCCCCCTCCATATTGCATGGAAAGGTACAATACCAGAGGCCATGTTAACGGTATAGGAAGAGTGTTCGTGTCCAAACTGGAATCTATGCATGATCTTGAAGAATGAAATGGATTGATTAAAGAGGGGACCAAAGAGTGCAAGTGTCATGCATGCCGGAAAAATGTATTTAAGTTTGTTTGTATTTTTAGGAACGACAAAGAATGTACCTGAAGCCATTGTTATACTCCTTGTTTGTTACTTCTTTGTATTAGTGTAGCCCTTGCTTCCTTGCTTGCAATGCCATGTTAGTCTAATGATATCAATTTTCATGTGAGGCTAGACCTTGTCAGCACAACCTCTGTTTCAAGCCAAGGAAGGGTGATCAGAAATGAATGCTCCATTAAGGATGCCACCAACAACAATTGTGACAGTCATGTGACTAAGGTTCATGTCATTGAGAAATTGAAACAAGCCCAGTTATAGCTACTTAAGACCCATTATGAGATGTTGGGTATAATGGGTAGGGCTTCAGTCTTGGGAAGATGAGTATCAGCCCAGACCAAAGGAAAATAATAGGAAGATGCTATTTGTATTCACTTTTTTCTCCTCACACCCTCATTGTTTCATTTTTCATAATATCTCTGTTTCCCATCACCTTTGCCACTTCTTCAATTTGGGAAGCTGGTCTCCTCAATATAATTATGCTCTCACACATCATGAAAAGTAGTCTGCATAATAGAAATATATTACAGAATTACTTTATGCAAAAGGATATTTTTTAATAAAAAGTTTACAAAAGGAAGTGAAGTACCATAGCATGGGTTGAATGCTTTAAAAAAGGGTTTTAACAACTCAACTTACTATTTGACAACCTATTTTTAAGAATAATATAATAATTATTAAAATAAATTTTTATATTTATAAAAAAAATTAATTATATATAAAAAAATTTAAATTATTTACGAATTATTATGTACAAATAAAAATATATAAATAAATTTAGCATTATTTACGAGTGTAACCTAGATAATTATGTACATATTTAAATTTATAGATAAAATATATTTATCTATAACTAATTCATAGGTAATTATTAAAAAAAAAATCATAAATAGGTAATTATTAAAAAAAATCATAAATAGGTAATTATTAAAAAAAAATCATAAATAGGTAATTATTAAAAAAAATCATAAATAATTACCTTGTATAGAAAATATTAATAATTAACATCATTATTTATATTATTATTATTAAAATTAATATTATTGTTGTTAATATTATTATTAATAATATAATTAATGTTATAATTAATAATATTAGTTATAATATTAATTATAATATTAATTGTAATAAATGTTAATAATGATATTAATAACAATATTAATAATTATAATGTTATTAATATTATTATTTTTTATTATTATTGTTAATATTATCAATATTATTATTATTAGTTATTAATATTATTTTTACTAATAATAATAATTATAATAATAATAATATTCTTATTATTATTATAATATTAATATTATTATTATTATTATTATATTAATAATAATATTATTATTATTAAAAAATTCATCTAAAGTTCTTTATCAGTATTATATAAAAAGATTATACTACAGTAATAGGCGTAAAAGTTTGTCAATATTAAAATATCATAAAATATAAAAGAAAAATATCTGTAATGAAAAAGAACCTACAAGTTGTTATTATAGCTGACTTATGTCCCTAAGACAAGGATTTTGATTTGGAGATTGAGTGTGTTCTAACAACTTCAACTGTGTCCAGGTTTACTCAAGGAATAGGCAAAAACTAAGCATCTTGTTACTGTTCATGTTGTTTGCATCTACTTTCTTCTTCTGATGCTGTCTCAGCACTTGGTATTTTGAAGTAAGAGAAAAATATTCCAATCCAGTAAAATTGATACAAGTTAAACAAATTAAGGTTTGAAAGATGGCTACATGATCTATTTAGAAGTGCAAAATATAATGGATATTAGTAGTAAGCAGCCACTCATGAGTTCAAAGTTCTATTGCTATTACAAACAAATCATGAAAAACAGACTGCCATAACAAAAACAGAGTCCATCTTAGCAACTCAAGTTTACTCAATCGAATGAAAGAATGCCAAAATAATTTTTATAAATTATAGAACTACTCCATAAATTACATTTTACAGGGATAGCAAAATCAATTTGTAAAAAGAAAAACAATGATGGAACAATCTTTCACTTTTGAGACATTTACAATTTGTAATCAACAGAGTAACATGTTACTGTGCTAAGGAAGTGGTTGAGGAAGGGACCATAGTGGTGTTTGAGGAAGTAACCATGGTGGTGGTTGAGAATCCTTCACTCTCTCCGCCATCCAGCCCCGCCGCCCACCGCCGCAAAATCCTCAACAGCGTAGCCGCCTTCCGTCGGCCCCTAACACTTCCCACGGCCATGAGCTCCCAAATGACCCTCTCCACTCCGGGAACTGCCGCCAGCTCAGCCACAACCTCCGATCCCCCCTTCCGACACATGGTAACCAGCGTCGCCGCCGCACTCTCCCTCGCCCTCTCCGACCCCTCCCTGAGAACAGCCCCCAGCCTCTTAATCCCGGCGTATGCCGCCGCCACCGCCACTAACCCACCCCTCTTGACCACAGCCTCAAGAATCGTCACCCCCTCCTCCGGCATCACTGCCATGATCTCTGCAGCCATTGCCACCGTGCCCCCCTCCACCAGCCGCGCCACCGTCTCCCTGTCCGCCGCGAGGTTGAGTATTGCCGCTAGCGCGTCCCGCCTCGCCGCCTCAGGCCCACCCCGCGCCAAACCCACCAACCCGCTAACGACCCCTTTCTTCCTACCGAGCCTCTTCCTATGCGCCGGCACACCCGATAAACTAAACACCGTCGCCGCCGCGTTGGCCTTCGCCTCCCACGTGGCACCCGAGAGCAAAACCTCCGCAACGCCGTTTAATGCGCCGTCAGTCTCCATTATCCTTGTCTTGTTCGCTTCCAGAATAGACAAATTCAATATCGTCGTCACGGCGTTAACCTGTAGGCTTGGGTTCTCGAGAAACCGAACTAAAAGCGGAATTGCCCCCGCTTCGGCAATACAGGCTCGGCTATCCGAATCTGTTTTCGCCAAAACCCGAAGCTCGTAAACTGCACCATTAGTGTCTTCCACAGACAAAGGGACGTTGTCGTTTCCCTTGAGCTTGTTCACCAAAAACGACACCGTCATACGCGTGGCTTCTAACGCGGCCTTGTTGGTTACTCCGCCGTTGAGTTTTCCTGTAACCGTGTCCACTTCAAAAGGGATTTTCTGCTCGCGGCACCATGTCGCTATCATGTTCCTCAGCACGCGATTGGGGATTAAGTCGGTGTGAGATAGAGTTTGACCCGTTTTTGGACACGTGTTGTGTCCAGAATCCATCCACAGTTTGATCGATACACGATCGTACGTCTGTCCCGTTGCCACCACAACAGGGTCTTGCATGAGCTCTAGGCTTATCGGACACCGGTAATCTGCCGGAACTATGAACTCCGACGACCGACTCCGTCGCAGGCTGATGCACCTAGGCGATGGCGTCGACGCACCGAAGAGAACGCACTTCGCGAAACGAACGAGACCGATCAACGCAACGAGATCCGCCTTCGATTGCTCCTCGCTCCGGTTGTGAATCTCCTCCTCCAAATTCTCAATCTCCGCTCTGCAGCTGGAAGCGTCACGAATCTCCAGTTTCTCGAAAATTGACGAAAGATGCGTCTGATCAGGAACGATCTCGTTCTTGATCCGGTCGAGGACGGAAACGACGTCGCGCCGAAGGTTAATCTGTTCCGTTCCGATGAAAGGCCTGGATTCGGAGCACTGTTTTCTGATAAGGAGAACAAGGTCCCGAACGTCGTCGTTAAGCGTGAGTTCCCAGAGAGGGAAGACGTCGAGGAGCGTGGAGAGTTCTCCGGTGAGCCGGTGGAAGGTGTCAGCGACGGTTTCGATTTGCATGAGCAAATTGAACTTGCTTCCGTTGGAGAAATCCTCAATCAACGTTTTGATTTTGTGCAGAACGATGTACATTTCTTCGAGGCAGAGAAAGAGAGAGTGGGGAAACACAACGGAATTGGGATTCGAGTTGGAAGACAACCGAATGAGGTCTTCGAAAACGACACCGAGGAGCTGCGTTTTGCGGATGGAGGAAGATGAAGCGCTGTTGAAGAGAAAGTTGGCGGCGCTGTTAAGGTTTAAGGAACATATCTGATCCGTGAGTTGAAGCAGAGAGAAGAGAAGGTTAAGGTCGCTTAGCTTGGAAGTGTTAAACGACGCTGCGGGCCGTCGTTTTCGGGTTGTGAACGTTTCAGGAGAAAGAGCCATGTTTGATGTGAATGCGCAATACCCAATTGATGATAGTTAAAAGGGTGCAAATGAAGTTGAGAAAGGTGTGAGTAAGAAGAAAGAGAGGAAGAAGAAGACGACTTTTCATCGTAGTTGATGACGGCACGAAAAAATAAGGTTAAATAATGAAGCAAGCATAAAAAAAAATATGATATGTGTGGCCATTTTATTTATTTATTTATTTAATTATCCTTTTAACAATTCCAGGTATAGTTTTCTACGTGCCAAACTCATTCAATCCATCAGGGAAGGACGGGTCTGCTGCTGCCATGAATAATAATATACAACAATGGTGGGTGGTTTTTGAATTTTGACTGCGTTTTGGTTTTGATTTTAGTTTTATTTCTGTGATATTTATGCCCACGGAATTCTGGTGCAGGTCTAATCTTTTGGTGATACCCCAGTTGACATTATTGCTTTTGTGGTCAAACTCATTGGTTGACAAAGCGTGTAGCAGCCAATTTGTTGAAGTCCACGTCATGATCCTTCGTTACAGTTTGTGAGTTAGAAGCAAAAGGGGTAAACAGTAATTGAAATTTTATATGTTAATATTTTTTTTTTCATCTTTTACTATTATAATTTTCTTGACTTTGTATGAACTGGTAGGCACTGGCTTGATCAAGTTGGTGAGGCTGCAAATTGGTAAGGGTTGTTGTGGACTTAGCTGTTAATCATATATTATGGTCTTCCATCATTGTATTAAAGTATTCATTGAACCAATCAATTACTTTCAGGATCACACTTTGGTTTGGTATATATCCTCTTCGGATTTAATATTAAAGAAATAATTTTATATTTTGAATTTTTCTTTTAGACGACAGAGTAAAGTACATAGAGCATACACGTATTAGAAACAACATATATGATTAGCAATGATTTAATCCCAGCTCAGAATCTTTTTTCCAAATAGCCTTGAAATCTAGTGGAACCACAAGCATCTAACTTTATCTTTTGATCAAATACATGAACACAGCTGGAAGAATACGTGTCTTGCTAACCTAAAAAAGCTAAATTATGCAAATATTTTTATTTGGGATGTTCTGTTTTATGTCTTAATGGCCATAAATGTTGGATTCGTGTGCCCCTTGGTATCATCATTGATGTTGTTGAATTTTGTGTATTTTGACATTTTTAAGGAAGTTTCAACAACTCTTCAATTCAATAGGGTAAATGGAAATCATGGACCTTCTTATCCGTAGTTAATCATGTGTGCTTTTACTACTGAACCAGTGACGTCAAAAATATGATATCAAAATGTTTGGAAATTTTTTTCTCCAAAGACACTTTGAAGAAATGAAAAAATTAGAAAAAAAAAATATTTATTCTGTATTTTCTTCCTTTGAGATTCTTATCTGACATTTGTTATCCATGTCTGTGGCACACAATCCAAGGTTTTTTTTTTTTTTTGGTTTATTTACTCCAAAATTTAGACGCCCAATTTGGGTTAATTTTATGGGTTAATTGGGTGTTTACTAAGATTGCAAAAAAGTTGTTGATAAGCCTGGACTTAA
>Ga0099825_1008313_pt1 | contig 12311 bp, 4 predicted proteins | sample SiratroredBW_FD_76838 | JGI IMG/M metagenome (GOLD analysis project Ga0099825, IMG submission 76838) | Root nodule microbial communities of legume samples collected from California, USA - Siratro red BW | ecosystem: Host-associated > Plants > Roots > Nodule | place: USA: California | collected...
ATATATATATATGAAGAAATCTTAGGCGCTCTTTGCAGCCCCTTTAGTTATTTGGCCAGTGAGATGATTAAAGTGGGCAAGGTGATATATGAACAAGAGAATGGAAGATTAGAAAGGGATATATTTAGATTTGAAAAAGAATTCAGAAAGGGAACAAACCACAAATCTTGAATGCCACCAATACAACAGTTTTCCACCAACAAATGACAGCACTAGTTGTGTCCCACTAAGTAAGGTCAGTCACATAGATCGCACAATGTTGTTGGACTCGGTTAGAAACCAAAATTCTCAAGGATACTATGCACCATGAGATCCCTTTTATTTGGTCTCCCTATACCTCTTTTCACAAGGCTAAAATAAATAATGCATCGTGATCACTCTCTCATAAGCAGTACTCCCAATTACTTTCTTTGCACCACTTTAAAAAATTGTCATTTTTCCTTGATGAGTCATACCAATGTATCCCCTTCTTGTGGCCACATTAATATTTCTACAATAAACACAAGTGTTCAATATTCTGAACCAGTACCTATTGTGCTCCTTGAGCATCACATTTATCTTACTATATAACATCGAATGTAGACTATTACCACTTCTATAGCAATAGTAGTGTAACTACGGACAGTAATGACTAACATAAATGGGGGAACACACCTGTAAGTAAAAAGCAAGAGATCTCTCTTGCTCGTTAAGAGCACCCAAGAATTTTTCATTTTGTGTATATATTCATATATACATCATGCACATACACACACGATAACCCATATATTCCTCCTATTTAATGAGTGAAAATATGCCAAGGAGAGATTATGTATATAAGTGAGCATGTCTCAATATTATATCTAACCAAATTTGCAAGTATCTCCAATATTATATCTAAAATAAAATCTAATGAAATTATGCATTATGCATTTAAGCAGTCCGAAATAATAATGCAAGTCCAGGACTTCACCGGACAATCCACGAATGAAACATGTCTCAGCAATTTCATCTTGCTGTTTTCAAACCCCGGCACGTCACACATAGGACTATCTTCTTTCCCACTTCCATAAGCCCTGTAAGAAACAATTGATCAAATCACCAAAAGTTAAAATAACCTGATATCATAATGGCAAATGTAAAACTAAGCACCCACTTGTAGCACATAGGCCTTGAACACCGTTCGTCTTCACACTTGTATATTTTTGCATTTGCATAGCCAAGCTTGATTGTAATGTTACGCTCCAACTCATTTTTGAAACGCACAGTCTGCACAACATTCATGGAAACAATAGGCCAATAGTTTAAATATCCAAAGATAAATAATAAAACAAAAATGCGGCCAAAACATTTGTGTTAATAATAAAACATGGCATGTTTATGTGTAATCCTGCTTTTTAAAACAGAATAAAAAAAAAGGTAACAAACATTGATCTAAATGCGGCCAAACAACACCATATAACCTCTAGAAAGAGATAACCACTTCCAATCAAGAGAACCCAAGTCAGGCTTCCAATACAAAATAGAATTTATCCATGACAAACTATAACATACATATTGAAAGAAGCCCACTAGCCAGGTTTTAACAAGCTGCATGTACCCACGTACTTAGGCCAACTAAAATATAAAAGTCATCAACAATAACCATAGAGTTCAGATGAAGAGGAAATACTCTTCTTAACCCTCTACTCCGCAACAAAAGAGTATTGGGAAAAACCTAGGTCTCACATAAATTAGGAAGTGTCAAACTACAGTATATAAATTGAGAAAATTTTCACCTTATAAACCAATTTTGTAGAATTGAATTAGGCCTAAATCATTTTGTAAAAGTCTATCCTAAATCCATTAAAAGGGTCACTCACTATGGGATACACGTACCAAGCTCATTAATACTAGACATGAGAGAAATGTATAGGGAAAACCTCAAGTCTCATCGACTACAGATAATATCAAAAATGAATATACAAATGGGAACAATACTAATCATATAAACCAGTTTTGTAATGTTCAGTTAAACCTAAAACACTTTGTAAGAAAGAGAAACATTCCAAGACAAAGGAATACCTGGACACCTGATATTGCTTTCACAACTGTTGACTTTCCATGTGCCACATGACCAATAGTGCCTGTCAGGATGCAATTCAATACATCAATGTCAACAGTCACAGATGGAAGAGAAGCTTACACAACTTAAGTTGTACAGTTTAATTTTCATGTGGCATCAACGTAAACATTTCTACAGTTTTAATATACATGGCAATCTATATCAACAGTTTTAATATTAACAACTTGGGCACCATCAGTGCATTTTAATTACATTCTAGGTGCTAAATCACAAAATGTGCGAAAATATTACCAATATTAATAGTAGCTTGCCGGGATATGACTTCTGGGGAAAGTGGATGCAACTTTGTCACATCCAACTTACTCAGGTCTTGCTCCATCAAACCCTTCCTCGACATTTTGGCAGCTTTCGATGGGATCTTAAGTGGTGAAACTGATTTATGAATTGACAACTAAACTATCTGCATGTATATATAACACGGGACAACAAAAAACCGGCATCAGAATCTACCATTTCTTTACTTTTTCTTGAAGTATGTATGTAATATATTAGACAGAATCTAATACTCTATTGTCTTATCCTACCACAACCCCTCATCGGGTAAAATATGTATACTTCACGCAGATACATTATTTTCTCAACAAATAAAATGAAATATTTCAAGTGCGTCCCAAATAATATGATTCTAAATTTTTTGGTATAATTTTCTAATACAACAAAATGGTGCACAGAATTTGTGGCATTTATTGTTCAACTTTCAGTTCAGGCAGCAAAGCCCAACAAGTACAACTTTTCTTCACACAAAATCTTTCTTCCAAGAAACATAAGTAGATTGCCGGATAGAGACTGAGCGTAAAGATGAATTTACTACAAAAATATTTGAAGTCTTTTCAAAATAGACATGAATAAATATAATTCTCCTTTTGCATAATTTCAATTTCCGACAGCAATTAACACATTGCGCAACAACATAGTTGATCACCACTATTTTTAACTTTTAACAAAATCATGGCCTCAAGCTAGGACGAAAATATAATGCATTATATACAAAATGTTCTGAAAAAATTCATTTACCAAATGACACAGCCACTAATAACACTCTTTTCACATTCACCCATAACCTTCATACCACAAATATATCCATTGTTAACAACTCATGTTAACAACTCATACTACCCAGATCCTCTCCCCCACTAAGGCACTAACTCACACCTATTGGCCTATGTATCCATATCTATTACGCCCAGTTTCTTGTGTAATTTTCGGACGATAGAATCATTTAGAGTAGAATAAAGATATTTCAAATGACAAAAAGAGAATAGATATGGAAAAGGAAGCTCAAGGCAGCCAAAATTCAAAATGAATCAATAAATTCAGACAAAACTCTCAACTAAAGCTGCAACCATATCTTCGCACCCCTTTTCATTCAGAACAACCCTTAGAAACAAAAAGTACAGAAGAAATTTACCAGTAGGTACTGCAGAATGTTCAAGCATACTAATATTCCACAAAAAAATTAGGGTGATAAAATAAGAAAATAAAAAGAAAAAGAAAAATCAAATTACCGATTAGTGGTGTGTAGGAGTAGGTGACTGGACACTGACTAAATTTGGCCTCCAAAACAGAGTCCAAATCGCATTCACCTTCGAAATTGGTTTTGCTCTCCGAAGATGGAAGCTCCGAAACACGTCCTCCTTGGCATTCAGAAACATGCGACCAACTGGGTCTTGGGCCTAGAAATCATTTTGGGCTTTTAATATGGGCTGCAACAATTTAATTTAGACGAGTTCTTCCTGTGCACCTGATAGTTCCTCCTACACCCTAATAAAAAATTTCATACCGTAATTGATGACCATCCGGTTGTCAATTTTTTTTCAAATGACAACCAGATGAGAGTGTCATCCGGTTCTCATTTCCAAATTAAAATGATAACCGGATGAAATCCATCCGGTTCTCATAATCCAAATTAAAAAATTAATCCGTTTTCGATTTGGACTATGAGAACCGGATGGATTTCATCCGGTTATCATTTTGATTTGGAAATGAGAACCGGATGACATCCCCATCCGGTTGTCATTTGAAAAAAAATTAACAACCGGATGACACCTCCATCAGGTTGTCATTTGAAAAAAAATGACAACCGGATAAGAGTGTCATCTGGTTGTCAATTTTTTTCAAATGACAACTGGATGGAGGTGTCATCCGGTTGTCATACAAGGGCATTTGCGGTATGGAATTTTTTTATTAGGGTGCAGGAAGAACCTATTAAGGTGTAGGAAGAACTTGTTTTTAATTTAATGTATATTTAGAAATTTGGGAAGTCAATGTTTTAAAATATTATATTAAGAATTACATTTTCAATAACTTTTATTTAAATGATAATATAAATATAATCATGTATTATATCAACTTATAAGAAATATAATATTAAATCCTTTTACTGTAGTTTTATATAATATTTACAATGTCATTTATGTTAATTTTGAAATATAAAATATAGTATTTAACATTATAATTATTATTTGAAAATAATTATATTTTAAGTGTTGGAATTGGAATTGAGTTCATCATTTGTTTTAATTAATTTCCTATATAGACTTTACATAAATATATGTGAATGTATTAATTATTTGAAACCTGTAACAAGTAGCAAAACTTGTTCTCTTAATCATTTTTCCAAATCAATAAAATTCTAACCAACTTCCACACATATCTTTAAGTTTGCTCGTTTACCAACCTTCTTCCACCAACTTCACACAAAAATGGCTATATTCATTGAGATCACTCTAACAATTATTATAAAATATTCAAAAAAAAAACTTAGCGTTCTACCTTTTAAGTCCAAAATAAATGGAAAAATAAGAGTAAAAGGTTCCTTTGAATCATCATTTTCTTGTCCTCGTTTTAAAATACAAGATTTCACAAACCCTGCCTAATTCAAACAAGCCGAAATCAAAATCAAATTTTGGGAGAAACATCAACAATTTGTCTCTATTCCCATTTGCTAAATATTTTTTTTAGAGGAATTACTCTAATCTAAAAATTTAGAAGAAAAAATGAAAAAAAAAAATACTTCGGAATACAATGAAACTGTCTTTCGGCTTTCCCATTGATTCTCCACTCCTATTTCAGCTAAAAGATCATGCTCAAGTAAATAAACTAAAGTTGTCAGTTATTAATGGACTTCTCCATAAAGCTAGTCATTAACGATGTGTTTGGTTAGGGAGGTCCATTGTATGTGACGATAGAACGGCGGAAGCATTCTTGTTTGGTTAAGATGATTGTCGCTGATTTAGTAGCACAGAAAGGCGAGAGATGACGAGGGCTTCATCCGCACTCCAATGCGAAGAATAGAAGGGAAAGTCACAATGGCATAAGTGCAAATACATTTCTAACCTTGCATGTGCTTCTATAGTATCCTTCACTATCTAAAGTTACACTACATGCATGGCAGCACCTTTGGTAGAGATTCCCCAACTCCATTGGTAGAGATTTTTCTAAGACTTGGCAGAGGAATCTTGACTGCATTTTGTGGTGGTTGAGAAATTTGAGTTCACCATTAAAAATGACGTTGGAGACAATATGGTTATTGATTGAGTCTTCTTTCTTCCTCTTGCTTAGGCTATCTATTCCGTGTTCTGTAAGCTCATGAGTTAGAGGTTCGTGGTGGTGAAAGAGTTGGTGGCCTAGTGTGTTGTGGTAGAATTTCATGGTCGCAAGAGAAGGTGGCGGAGATCAGCGATGAGCGATATTCGTCCTAGTGGTGAGATTCAAACTTGGTGATAATCGATTATGGTAGATAATATAGATTATACATATATTTTGCCAAGCATAATTGATTATCCTGATACCATAATCGATTATCTGTCAAATTTTATACATATAATCGATTATCTTCTTCAAATAATCGATTATTTGTGTCGTTGCTCTTATTTGGCACTTGAGTGATGTTTGTTTCCTTGCTTTAAGGTTGCTGATGATGATCTTCATTGATGTTTATGCAGGTGTTGGAAAGCTTCGTCTATTGTTGTTCATGAGTTTTTCATGGTTAGGTTGGTGGTGGAAAGCGTCGTTTTCCTGATGAGGTTGCAATCAATTTGAATTAGTCTTTTCTAGAGATATGTAATTGCTCCCCTATACTCCAATGTCCCTCCAAGGTATGTAAAAAAATTTAAACACAGTATTAGACATGAGAATAGTATTAAAAACAAAAATACATAGTTTCATTAGATATAAAGTATCCAGGCTACGTATATGAGTTACGAGCAACCGGATTACAACATTGGACAAATTACTACATCATTTAACAAACTAGAGAATCATCATAGCAAGACTAGATATACCAGTAAATAACAACAACAGCAGTAGATAAAACAGAAATAAAAACAACAACAAACTAAACAACAAGCACACCCCTAATGCAACATCAATAGACCAACCAACACACCAGACCTACTTCTCCCCCTTTTGCATTCATCAAAATGTGGGAAGAAGAAACCAGAAAAGATATGCATGAATGAGTTCAATCTTCTGGATTATAGAACATCTGGCCTAACTTATATTGAACATCCTCAACAATGCTTTCAATGTTCTGAAATCTGGTCTCACGATATTGATGATGACTCCTCTCTTCTTCGTACATGGTGTGAAGTTGATTCATCACTCTCTCTTCAAATCCAACAAAATAATCTTCATAACCACTAGGTGGAGCATCAAGCATGGGAGCATCATGTCCCTCATCAGTTTCAACAGCATCACCTTCCTCTTCTTCAGCAGGTTGATCATCAGGACTATCATAATCAGCTTTACAGATCCAATGGTCATCATTGACCTTGATCAGTCCTATCTTGTTCAGTGTTGTTGCATTGACTTCATTTTTATTGAGATAGGAGAACAAAATAAGGGATTATGAACTCAACCTTCCTCCTTATTTTTATAATGTGTTCTTAGATCATGCTAACCCAGTTAACTTTGATCCTTCCCAGCAGACAATACATGAGCATGAGGTCTTCTTCAGCAACACTGCATGGTTGAATCCCCTTGGTATCAGCAACCAGATCACAATGAAAGCAAGGATTCTCGGAGTCACAACCAGCCCATCAACTAAGTAGCTCCTTGGCTCTGTATTCTGGTTTCTCAAGCAAGACATGAAAAACTGTGGCTTGTTGAATCCCTCTAGTCCAACAACATGGACTCTAACCGCTAGTCGAATTCATGTCTCAACTCATTTGTAACTTATTCATTTATCTACTCAATAAAGGATATATGTTTGACTGGTTTGGCACTCAGATCCAAAGCCAAGCGGTGGCACCTAAGACCCGAATCGATGTCCGACATATTCGATGGCGTCCAGGCGAAAGCATCAATATTCTTCTGTAGGTCCGAGAGTAAATCTTCTCATTCCCTTTCAACTAGCTCTGCTCCAATTCTTAATATCTTCTCATATGATAGTTGTACTTCTTTGATTCCCCCAACAGGTTTTAGTTCGTGCTCTTTGTATGACGACTCAACATTAGTTTCTAGGTTGTTGATCTCCCTTGTCGATGGGAAAGCATAAGGTCCTCTCTTGTTGCGAAAATTGTTCTCATAACACTTTCGGGCAACCTTTTGATCCACCTTCTCGTTTGTTGTTGAGAACTTCATTTTCATATGGGACAATGACACCACCACACCTAGCCGATTTAGATTGGTTTGGCCCAAAAGCATATTATATAAGGATGGGGTATTCACTACCATGTATTTGACCACTACTTTTCGGGCTAGGGTCCATCGGTGAATGTTGTCATTAACTCCACATAACCTCTGACCTCAACATGCTCACTAAAAAATCTTATTAGAGCTTCGTTAAACCTTTATAGTTGCTCTTTTGGTATTTGCAATCCTACAAAGATATCCCAAAACATAACATCCATAGAGCTATCCTGATCGATCAACACTCTATGGACGTTCCTTCCCATAAACAATATTGATAGTATTATAGGATCATCCTCGTTTGGTACGACATCAACCAGCTCTGTTGATGAGAACGTGATATCCGTTATTCCCACTGGTGGTGGTCCCTTTTGACACAGTTAATAACGCTCGAGAATATCTTTTCCTTGCAACTTAGTTGCTCCTCCACCAGCAAAACCCCCAGTTATGGTATTAAGGTTTCCCATAGTGGGTTGTTCATTATACTCGTCTTCGATATTATTCTAAGTCATAGGTTTTCGAACTGTATAGGACAGTTCCAGGTACTCATTCAACTTTCCTTCCTGAACAAGTCTTGTTAACTACTTGGCCAGGGTGTAACAGCTATCGGCAACGTGCCACTTAGCCTGATGAAAGTCACACCATACATTGATGTGATAATCGAGTAGCTTGTCGGTAGGAATGGGAAACTTCAGTTTGTTAATGACCTATTGATCTTTGAGAAGTGCTTTTTTAGACACGGTAAAATTTGGACAAACATTCTTCGCTCTTCCTGTCAGTCGTGCTTCCCTTCTACTTGGAGCTTGGGCTGCATAAGGTACATAACGGTGTTTGTCCTTTTGGAATATCGGGTGGCCTCCATCTTACCTTGTTATATCCTCTCTGGGTTGATGTTGAAACTTATTGAGGGGGTGTCGATCTTTTGCTCTTTTCCGCTTCATTACTTCTTCTACCTCAATGTGAGTAATTGCTTGTCGACGTACTTCAATCATACTCTCGGAGAAGAAACTCACCAAAAGAGTTTGATCGGAGTCCCTTTACAAAAGCATGAATAAACATCTTCTCATTATTGACGATAATGTCAGAATCGGTTGAGATAACCCCAAAGTGGTTCTCCCTCCTGCTAACGTATATCAAACAAGTCTGCTAACTTTAGGGGCTTCACCTAGTTGGCTGCGAATTGTTGAAGGAATAATTGCGGAAAAGTGTGGAATGAATTTATGATACCATTTGAAATTCCACTGCATCCTTACATAACGGTTCTTGTGAGAGTGCCTACAAACATTTTGTATCAGAAGACATCAGAGCCCCCCAAAATAAGAATTTGGGCTCTAAAAGCTTTGAGATGTGCTTCGAGGTTCCCCAACCCCAAATAAGGGCAATCTTTGAGACCATGAAATGCGAGGCACTTGTTCCATCATGATTGCCTAGGTAAAGGGCTAAGGGTTAGCAATAGTTCAGGACATTCGTAAGGATCCTGTGGTAAAGTTTGTATTTCACCCTCTCAAGGCTTGTTGTAGTTCCTCATTTGTCTTTTGCAACTCTTAGCCTTTAAAGCTTCCTCCATCTGATGTCGCGCTTCGTCTACCTCTTCCCTCAACCGCTCTTGTTCAATATTGGCCTCCTCCTTCTGTCTCTCCTTGTCGGCCCTCACTCTTCTAATTGCTTTTTGAATTTTTTTGTTACTTCGTTGTAATTTGCTCATAATATCGAGGATACGCTGGAGAGTTGGTGAATCTTGGTTTCCTCCATTGAACATTGGTTGCCTATTGTTTCTCATTTTCAAAGACAAAGTCTTCTCTCAAGTTTCTTATAGTGGGAGTAGGAAAATTTTTACCTGCCCCACGATGCGTGCCAATTTTTTCTAGTTATGGAGATTTTTAATCGCTCTCTAAGTTAGCCCAAATAGAACTTTTCAGTTTCTTTGTTCTTGATAGGCCTGTTCACTTTATTTCTTCATCTTTCTTAGAAAATAACTAATTCTGGTACCCTTGTTGAGAAACAACATTCCAGCATTTTACCTAATTTTTTTAACAAATATTAGTTCAAATATTTAAATATTAATTATCTAAAATATTATATTCATTATATCAGTTATGATAATCTTAACATATTATTATCATTGACGAAATTGTTGAGTACACTTTTTAAATCTGAGAGTAATCAATTACATATTAAACACGTATTATATGTAATCTATTTTGCATCAACACATAAAACTTCTTACTTACACACTTTTTCTATTAAAAAATAATTAATCCTAATTTTTAATTAAATAATATATTGAAAGAGAGAATTAACTAGAGTGTTGCATGCCATAGAATGAGTCAAGTTTTTTTTTTCCTTTTTAGACAAATTTCGTTTTATTTTCTTTTTTGAATTTTCTTGTAAAATTTTTTACTACTAACACGTGGCAAAAGTTTCTTTTAATTGTTATATTTATTAATGCCTTCTTATCCGTTCTGCATGATCTTAGAACCATTATCTTATCCATTTCTTGTTGGCAAACATATCCTAGACATCTCCTTCAACATGACGTACACGTAAGACGATGTGTTTTTTATCTAAACCTTTTCAAAAAGGAATTATTCATTGATTATCGAAACCTAACATTACTTACTAGTCTGGTTAAATATTATAATATAAGTCATATTTTCTATACGTTCATATAGAACATATGAAACTTGCCATAAAAGTTGAATTTATCTCGTTGTACTATAGAAATAAAAAAAGACTCAAATTTGTACAAACCTTCTCATATAATTTCTTTAAATTTTTATTAACTTACATAACTTAATTTTAACTTATAAATAAATTAATTTTATTTCTTTTTATTTCTAGACCTTTTTAATAATTTCTTTTACGATATATTCTTTGTATAAGATCGTTTCAGATTAATCCAGATTTTCAAAGGATGAAAAATTTTTTTCATCAATTTAACATACTCAATTTAAACATACCCTTCAACTAATAGGATTACTTTCTTTTTTTAACTTTTTCTGAATAATTATATTTAAAAACCGAACACCATTTCATAACCATTGAAATACACCTTTTAATAGAAAAAAAAAATCATGACAATAGAATGTGGGTGAAAAAATAGTATCATAATAATTTTTTAATTCAAAACCTACAATTGTAAAATAATTTCGGGTTGTCAAGAGTGACAGCTTTTTTTTTTTTTTTACTTTATTCTTTTCTTAATGTACCAGAAAACGAACTTCTTTCTAAATATTTAGTTTGTCAAAAATGTTGTTTTACTTTGGTATTAAAACATAAGATTTAAATGCTTTTTTAGTTATTTAAAAATAAATACTTTTTATTTCTATGTTTATATTAAAATATTTACTTTTCATTCTTTTAAATTTTTGAAATTATTTTATAAATAAGTAATTTTTAATATTTACTAATATTTTAAAAATTACAATTATTATTTTTGTCCTAATACTTATTTTAAATATATATACACATAATTTGTTTCAAAAATATTTCAAAAAAATAAAAATAAAAGATATCTGATATATTTTCCTTAACACAAACAATTAATGAGAATCACATATTGTAATAAATAAGCATACTTGTACGCCAAATCCACGTTTAAACTGTTCAATCACAAATTCTTTTTTTTTATCAACAACAAAAAAATTATAAAATAAGAATAACAAAATTAATTTAACCTATATAAAATATATATATATATATATATATATATATATATATATATATATATATATATATAACTAGTGCTACCAGTAATTAATACTGTTACAATATATTCATTAACAAAAGCTAGACAAAATTCACGACAAAATCAAATATCTAATCCTTCTAAACAAAAATCTCAATAAATCACAAATTAAATGATTTTAAAAATCATATTAAGTCTGTAAAAGTCCGCAAATAAATTGGCGAAAACACCGATATAAATCATATCAGATAAATTCAAATATATTTAAGAAAAACATCTTGGTCCAAAAATTCATACGGCGACTCCATCCACATCTAGAAAGCCCTAACTGAGCTATTAAATGCAGCATGTCAGGGGCGTTGATTCGCGTGCCCAAACCCAACAATGCAGCATTCTTAGAAACTTCAAATTCAAACGTCGTTTTTTCTTTCTCCCTTTGAACGCGTTTGTCCCACACGTCATGGAACGCGCAAGAAATCTTCAACTGCATTAAGATTCATACTCGTAGCCCAATAAACCTATATATATAACTCATTTGCTTCCTTAGTTTCTCATCACATACCATTCATTATTCATCCTCTTCTCTTCACTGTGAAACCATTGTCAGAACTTCATCAACACCATGAATCACTTCAGCAACCACCAAGAAACCCCTGGTAACTTTCTTATAATTCAACACTGGTTTTCAAAATCTGAAATTCTTTTTTGTTAATCAAGTTTAATGATATGATTTTATTATGCTGCAGTATCATATGCACCACAGGGTCAGGTCAATTCTTCAGCTCCATATGTCAGTGCCCCACCACCTATGGGTTATCCCTCTAAGGATGGTTCTGTAGGGTACCCTCAACAAAGGGTTCCAGAGGAAACCACAAGCAGGGGTGATGG
>Ga0099825_1008318_pt1 | contig 12306 bp, 16 predicted proteins | sample SiratroredBW_FD_76838 | JGI IMG/M metagenome (GOLD analysis project Ga0099825, IMG submission 76838) | Root nodule microbial communities of legume samples collected from California, USA - Siratro red BW | ecosystem: Host-associated > Plants > Roots > Nodule | place: USA: California | collected...
CCAATCTTCCCAAAATTTAATCCTGCTCCCATTACCAATTTTCCATCTTATCCTTTGATCAAACCAGTTAGATTCTTTATTTGCCTCACAAATAATTCCTAAATCCTTCCACCAGTTCAAACTTTTATTAGATGTCATAGACTTCCCCAACTCCCTCCAATCACCATATTTGGATTCAATCAAGTCTCTCCAACCACCACCATTCTCGGATCCCAGTCTCCATTTCTACTTTGCAACAACGGCATAATTAAAGACATGTATATCTCTCACTCCCAACCCACCCATCTCGATGGGCAAACACACTTTGTCCCAAGCTATCTAAGAAATTTTTCTCCCTTCAGAACCCCAACCCCTCTACCATAATTAGAAATAGAAATGGAGCAAGAGGGCCACCTTGTCTAAGCCCTCTCGATGGTCTAAATTCCCTAGTTGGGCTACCATTAACCAAAACCGAAACAGATGCAGATTTGAGACACATTTTAATCCAATTAATCCATCTACATTGAAAACCTAATATCTTTATCATGTACTCTAAGAAATCCCACTCTATTGAATCATAGGCTTTCTCAAAATCAACCTTTACTATCACCCCTTTCGACCTTTGCTTTCTATGTAATATACTGTTTCATTAGCGATTAAAACACTATCCAATAACCCCCTCCCACTAAGAAACGCAGATTTGATTCTTATCAATGACCTTTTCCAACACTGTTTTAAGTCTATTAGCAAGGATCTTAGCCAGAATTTTATAAATACACCCCACCAAAGAAATAGGCTTAAAGTCCCCTAACTTAGATGGATTTTCACATTTAGGAATGAGTGAGACGAAGGAGGCATTACATCCCCGAGGAATAAATCCAGTTTCAAAGAACCATTTGATAGCTTTCACAATGTCACCCCCTAAGATTCTCCAATTACTTTTTATGAAGTTAAAGTTGAACCCATCCGACCCTGGACTCTTGGATCCTCCACACTCTCTAACTACCCCCAGAATCTTATCTTCACTAAACCCACTGCATAAGAAATTGTTATCATCTTCATTGATACTATCAAATTGTACTCCATATAGATTCACCCCCCATTTAGTTTGGGCCGTGAATCTATTTGCGAAATATTTATAAACTTCCTCTTTGACCAATTGTGGTTCCTCACACCACTCTCCATTAACCAAAAGCCCTTTTATCTCATTATTTAATAACCTCCACCGCAGCCTAGTATGATAAAACTTAGAATTAGAATCCCCCTTTGCCAACCACTCCACCCTAGCTTTTTGCTTTAACATTGCATTTTCTCTTTCATCCATATTTTTCAGATCCTCAAGTAATCCTATTCTCCTTATCCTCATTTCCTCCTATAAATTCCAATTATCATCCTTTAAATCTAGTTCTTCAATCTCTTATACAATTTTTTGCCTTTTAGCTTTCTTCTTATCAAACACTTGCTCCCTCCACTGTTTTAGTGCCTGCTTAAGTCTCTTAAATTTGAATTTGACTTTCTCCAAATCATTCCCACAATCTACAGTGTGTTCCCAAGCTTGTCTAACTACATCCCTGTAACCATCTAACTCCTCCCAAGCATCAAATGATCTAAAAGGTTTTGGCCCCCAATCTACTCTTCTGTCTTTTATTACTAAGGCACAATGGTCAGAAACTTTCCTATTAAGAATATATTGTCTAGATCTAGGCCATATTTTCACCCAACTATCAGATACCAGTGTTCTATCCAATCTGCTTTTAGCACTTCCATTCGGCCTATACCAAGTATATTTACTACCTACTACTAGTAAATCTAATAACTGGTTTCCTTCAATAAACTGGTTAAAGCCATCCATTTCCAACCTATAAGCCCTACCATGACCAATACCTTGTCTTTCATTCGATTGTCTCACCGCATTAGAATCCCCAATCACACCAGGCTATGTTATCATTCGATCTCAATATACGTCCTAAGTTCTCCCACAAGACTGCTTTATCAATGTTAGAACCCGTAGAGTACACATTAATGATTCCCACCCGAACAACACTATCACCCCTACCTATTTTATATTTCCCTTCAATCACCATATACCCTTTTCCTTCCAAAGTTCTATCACATAGAAACACATTCTGGTTCCATAAAGTCAGAATTCCCCCACCTTCCATATCTACACTTCTATGCACCCAACTAATTGAATTAGATCCCCACAATGAATAACATTGCTGATAATTCACATTCACCAACTTAGTTTCTTGACAACACACTACACCAGGATTCTCCTTCCTAACTATAGAGCCCAAATAATTCCATTCAATCCCACCACCCAAACCTCTAATATTAATGCTTATTAGACTCATATCGCATCTTGTCTCCCTTCACGCCTAATTTCTGACAATAATGTAGCATCCCTCTGGTCTAACTCACTAAATCTTTGAATAACACGTTCAACATCCAACGAGCAATGAACTCCTAAATCATTCGCAATTTTCCATAATTCCTCCACGTCCCCCCCTTTGATAAAATCCTTAAACCTATGATTGCAATTAACAAAACTACTATTAGTAATAAAATTTGAGCGATTTGGGGATACTGACCTTGCTTTTGACGTTAGCAGCTGCATCCCACCTGTAGTAAGCATTATATACCTCTTCCATCTTATAATTCTGCTAGATTCTCCTCTCCACAGTGGTTTTCTCCCTTTCATCTCACAATAGTTTCCTCGTTAATCAATATCATTGCACCTTTCAATCCCTGCGTCGCCAATCCACCACCACCACACTCGCTTCTTCCTTGTTCCTGCTGGAAGTACCCCTCTCCTACACTGAATCCCTTTATTGCCTCATTTTCAGAATGACACTCTAACCTTACATAACCCTTTGCCACTTCCTCACTGTGCCCCTTATTCGTGAAAAAACTATCATTGAGTTCAAAAGGTTGGGTCAAGAGCGAGTTTGAAACATTGTCTCTCGAATGGGCCTTAGGCCCAATCCATATCATTGGGTTTTGGATATTGCTATTAATCCAACTTTCGGTTACACCAAAGCCCTTGCGTACGACACAATCAAATAACACTTTAGAGAGTGTTGACTCTTCACAATCCAACCGTTGCCACCCATCCAATTGCAAATGCAACTCAGGTTCACTTTTTGGGTTCTGACCCACACTATGCTTTATTTCCTTTTGTATGATTCCAGCTGCTGTACCCTGGTCCCGTGTTTTTCCCACAGCTTTAGATATTGTTTTAGTGCTACAAGTGATCCCTGCTACTAGGTCATTTTTTCCACTCTATACAGGAACCAAACTTGGCAAAAACCCTACTGGCCCAGTGCATGTGTAAGATCGTATTTCTGGTCATCAGAATCGGGCACAATGCTACCCTTCATTATTTCTGTATTTTGAACCTCCAGATTCACGGCCTCAGCCTCGTCTTCGTAGCATACTTGGTCCTCATAAAGATTCTCTGTATCATCAACTTTGGACACTAAAAACGAATTCGAGCCTGAATATATATCCTCTGAGCACCATTTTCTACACAGTGATGGATCTGTATCAAAATGCTTTTCTTCTAACGTGACCCAGTACACAATCCCATTAATATTGACTCCCAACGATGTCTCAGCTTTGTCTGATACTGGAATGCTAATCTTTAATCTAGCAAAATCTAGCCTCTCCCAATTTCTCGTCTCTTCATCTACTTCCACCAGCGAACCTACAATCCTTGCTATGTATCTGAATCATTCCCAAGTCCAGAGGTTTAATGGGAGTCCCCTACATCTCACCCAAACAACCTTATTTCCCATTGGAGGTTTGTCACACCAAGGTTCGAGCACCTCGAATATTTCCATCAAACCTTCCTTGTTTCCATCAATAATATCCTTCAGATTTGTTCCTTCATTGGCAGTCAATAGCACCACCTTATCTCCCAAGTACATTGCACGAATATCACCCAACCCTTGACGAAGCAAGTACCCTCTTATCACCTCCATACTCAAGTAGTTCACCATCATACCCACCCAACTCTCAATCAACCACAACGGTCTCTCGTCCTTGACAGAGTATTGTTTACCTTTCCATTCGGACCCGTTATCATCATACAATCTTTTTCCTTCTGCTTGTATTCGTTTCGCCCTTCACACCTTCTGAGTATTCTGATGAACTTTAGGTAGCGTCTCTACTGTTTCTGCTTTCTGTTGTACACCACTATCCTTTGTCTTCCTCCACGTTGTACCCACCTTTGTTTGAGAACTTTGACGTGAGTACCTTGGTAGGTTAACATGCAATTTCATAACTCCAACTCTAATAGAATCCAATTCTTGTTCCAGCCTCCTAGCATTCCTCACATCAAAAAACCGCACGAAACCAAATCTGTGTCCCCATCGATTTATTTTTTTGCAATGAAGACCTCCTGCACCCTTCCCCATCTACTGAATATCCTACCCATATCCCTCTCACCAGATGCAGGTGGAAAATGAGAAAAAAAGAAAGTTGTCATGTTCCAAGGTTTCGGCTGTATCCCCGTCATCCCCCTCCGGCGAAAAATGAGGTCATAGTAGCAACTAAGCTTAAGGATAAGTTAGTTATAGTGACAACTAAGCTTTAGACTAATGCCCCGACCACCATAGAGAGTTGTGCAATAAGAGAGAACAATACTAGAAATGTGTCTTAGCCAAAAGGTGAGTGAGTGTGTGCAACGAAGCACAAGAAGCAATGAGAGCTGATATTAATCAGCTCAAGGATCAAATGGGCCAAATTCTCGAGGCTCTGGTAACATTAAAGAGCGCTAATGAAAACCCTGTAGTCAGAAATGAGGAGGCGACTTCTTCCAATCCTGTGGTATCACAACTTGGAGTAATGTCAATTTAAAGCAATGCTACTTAGGGAAATAGAATGATTCACACCGAATTTACCTCGTATGGCTTGCCTTTGGGTTATGTCCCACCTTACGAGGAATATCTCGAACAAGAGCAGTTACCACCGGTGGCCCCTGTTAACCTTTCAAGCATGTCTGTGGGCTCGTAAGGGCCAGTTCAAATACCACTATGTACTCACCAACGAGCATAAATACTGTTGGACTGACAATTTTTACAAGGACACACACGATCGTTCATCCATAGGTAACAAACGAAGGGACACAAGCAGGGTCCATGACACAAGCTATAATTCAAGGGGCGTCTCATGATGCGGAAGAGGAGAAAAGTAAGCTTGAATTTATAGAGGAAAGACTTAGAGCTATTGAGGGATGAGGTAGCTATGGATTTGGGCACGTTGTAGGATTATGTCTGATACTAAACAATATAATTCCCTCCAAATTCAAAGTACCTGAATTTGAGAAGTACAAAGGCACATCTTGTCCCAAGAACCACCTAATCATATATTGTAGAAGAATGGTAGCCCATGCACACGATGAGAAACTCCTAATACACTTCTTTTAGGATAGCTTGGCTGGTATAACTTTCAATTGGCACACATCTTGAGCCAACCTATATCCGACCATGGAAAGTTTTGGTGGATGCCTTCCTGAAGCAATACAGGTACAACGCTGACATGGCTCCCGACAGGTTGCAACTGTAGAGTATGTCAAAGAAAGGTTCTGAGACTTTTAAGGATTACATTTAAAGATCGAGAGAGCTCACAACCCAATTAGAGCCACCTTTGCATGACAAGGAGATGGTAGCCATGATTATAGACACATTGTAGTCTCCCTTTTATGAACATATGTTGGGTAGTGTTTCCTCCAACTTTGCTGACATTATGATCATCGAAGAAAGTATCAAGCTTGGATTGAAAAGCGAGAAAATTTCACATGGCCTATATGCGGTCACAAATCCTAAAAGGTCCAGGTTCAATCCTGGAAGAAAAGAGGGAGACGTTCAGGCAACATCTATCATTCCTCACTACTGTAGTTGCGCTTTGCCTGTGCCAAATAATCTCTATCATCAAAGTCAGAAGGGGAAGTGAATTTAAAATCCAACTGATGTCAGAGAGCCAAAGTTCAACCCCAAAGAGAGATCACATTTAGGAAAAGAACTTTGTCCAATTTACTCCCATTCAATGACCTACACGAAACTCTTGCTTAACCTCCTTCGTAACGCCCTAGTTACAGTATGTTCCATAAATCCTTTACAATCACAAAATCCTAAAAACTACGATCCCAATGCTAAATGTGATTATCATTGTGAAGCAATTGGCCATTCTACGAAAAGGTGTTTAACATTTAGCGCAAGGTGCAGTCCTTGATTGAAGTAAGATGGTTGAGCTTCCAGGAAGATAAACCTAATGTTGAGAGTAATCCTCTTTTGGGACAGGCCCAACACACTCCAAATTGAGAAGAAAGGAAGAAGTGATTGTGTCAATAGACGGGGAAGCTAGTACAATATAGTGGAGCTTGGATACTTGGCCAAGGGGATGCATGATACAAACCTGCTCAAGTTTATGTCTATTGTAGTTTCTGTTCAAACTATTAAATTTGCATTAATTTTGTATCTTTGCTGACAATCAAATATACATGCAATGCTCTTACAAATTTACAAGCAAATCATGCTATCATCCACAAGTTCGTACTGTTTTGCTATCTGGGTCAAGTTTAAAGGGTGTCGCAAATAATAAAACAAAATAAAAAAGTGATCAAACAATTGAAGTGGTTGTTTTTTATGATACAATCTTAGAATTCATAACATTGAAAAAGCTAAAAGGGATGTTGCATTTTCACAATTTAATAAGGGTAAAAGTTGAGAATTTCCATCGAAGCATTTGCATGCATGTTGTTTGAAATTCTTTTGACCTTCCCTCATCCTCAAAACTAAAGGATTTGTCTCAGTAGCTGTCACCTGAAATAGCAATATAAGAGTATCACACTAGGACAAAAATGTCATGTTTCTTTCGATTGGTTGAATGATGGTTAATCTCCAATCTATAGAGGCAAATAAAATTTTTTCAAATAATAAAAGTTTATTTGATTGAAAACTTGCAAGAGTGATCTAAGCAAAAGATAGGACAACAGAAAATGAAAAAAAGAAAAAAGAGAAAAAAGAATGTAAGTGATTGAAGTGCCTTGGTAGATAAATTTGCATTTATCAACCAACAAACCGACTGAGAGTAAAGTCATAGAGAAGAAAGCGATACTGGGACAATCCTGTCATTCTACCTTACAAAAACTAAATCACCTTTCATCCAGAACTTTCTTCACCGTTGTATATTTAAACTGGGGCAGTTTCCATCTGCATCAAGCAATTTTCTCTATATGATGTTGCACCAGTCAATCTCACTTTTTTTCAAATTTGCAGACCTTTGACACGATCATTGCCTCAATTTTAGTTTTTCCAAATTTAATGGCGTGGGACCTTTGGCATGGTCATGGTCTCAATCTCATTTTTTCAATCTAATTTTGAGATCTTTGACACAGTCATAGTCTCAATCTCACTTTTTTTTTAAAAAATTTTAAGACTTTGACACGGTTATAGTCTCAATCTCACTTTTTCCAAATTCAATGGTGTGAGACCTTTGACATGGTCATGATCTCAATCTCACTTTACTTTAATCTCATTTTGAGACTTTTGACACAGTCATGATTCCAATCTCACTTTTTCCAAATTTAATGGTGTGAGACCTTTAACACAGTCATGGTCTTAATCTCACTTTTTTCAAATTTTGAGATATTTAACACAGTCAAGGTCTCAATCTAACTTTTTCTAGAGTTAATGATGTGAGACCTTTGACACAGTCATGGCCTCAATATCACTTTCTTCAATCTCATCTTGAGACCTTTGACACAATCACGGTCTCAATCTCACCTTTTCCAAATTTAATGGTGTGAGACCTTTGACACGGTCATGGTCTCAATCTATTTTTTTTTTCAATCTCATTTTGAGACCTTTAACACGGTCATGTCTCAATCTCATTTTTTTCAAATTTAATGGAGACATTTGACACGGTCATGGTCTCAATCTTATTTATTTCATATTTTGAGACCTTTCACACGGTCATGATCCCAATCTCACTTTTTCCAAATTTAATGATGTGAGACTTTTGATGTGGTCATGGTCTTAATATCACTTTATTCAATCTCATTTTGAGACCTTTGACACGGTTATGGTTTCAATCTCAATTTTTCCAAATTTAACAGTGTGAGACATTTTGTTAGCACCGAGGTTGTTAAGTGATTTCATGAAGCCAACATTATGATGAAACCTTCATAGATCAAAACTTGCAAAGTAGGATTACTTGAAGCCATCATGGAGCTTGGTGGGAGTTTTGGTCTAGAAGTTAGGTTGGGTGTGTGTGAGTGTGGTTTTAGTTGAAAACCATGTTGCATGATATTCATTTAAGATGAGCTTGAAGATTCATAATGATTAAAAAATAATAAAAGTGGATAAACGATTTTGAAAAACCATTTTGAGATCAAAACCTGTGAACTGTTTTTATCCAAACTTAACTTGTTGGATTGTTATGTGTTACAGAAAAACAATATATTGAATGACTAAAACAATCGATTGAATTTTTGTTCGTTATAAACCAGTTTTCAATATAAGGGTGACGCGCGATTTGGAACTTATGAAAAACATTTTGAGCAATCAATTTTGTGATTTTCCAAAAGAGCAAAAGTGCTCTTACTGTGAGAACAAGGTTTGACATTGATTTTTAATTAACAAGACATCAAGAATTTGAATCTTGGAGCTTGCTCTTAAGTGGGTTTCGTGCAAACTGGTTTTGCACCAAAGCTAAGTCTTCTACATTGTTCTTCATCCTTTTATGATCTTTAGTGTATAGAAGTACTGGTGTTTTGTTACTGAATTACTATCATTTGTATTGAGAACTACTTGGTTACATTTTACAGTGGGTTTAGTAATTTGTAACTGTGGTTTTGTACCCATATAGCATTCTCAATACAATGATTAGGAAAATCATAATGATTAGGAAAAATATTTGGCTATCAAGCACTTTTCTGTTGAGGGACACTTGGAATTAAAGGCTATTCTCTTCATCCCCGGGAGGGCACCTTTTGATATCTTTGTCACAAGGAAGAAACCCGGCAACTTCGTTATTGGTACACTTCCTTTCACCCACACACCCCATTTTTTTTTTTTTTCCTTGTGCTTTATTCTAAAATAATTCAATTAGATATCAAATGACAACACGCGTCACGCGATATCTAATATCAAACTTTGGAAATAATCTTTAGGGGTATCATATTTTTCTAATAATTTTAGATACTCATATGGCCACACGTGTCATACAGTAGTTAATATTATTATTCCAAATATTTTTTTTAAATATCAAATGGTCGCACGCATCACACGATATTTAATATCAAACTTTGAAAATAATCTTTGGAGGTGTCATATTTTCTAATAATTTTAGATACTCACATGACCGCACACGTCATACAGTATTTAATATTAGTATTCCAAAAGTTTTTTTTTAAATATAAAACGACCGCACACGTCACACGATATTTAATATAAAACTTTGGAAATAATCTTTGAGGTAACATATTCTAAATACTTTGGAAGTAAATATCATTTTTTAATATCAAGTTTTTTTAAAAAATAAAGAAATTACGAAGTTTCAAAAAAATTAAAAATATTTCTTATAATCAAAACTGAAATTTCAAAAATTAAAAATATCATCTCAACAAACAAGTTTTCTATATAGAACTATGTAACCCTAATTTTCCATTCCTGATGGAAATATGTATGAGCAAGGTAAAACCTTGTCGGGTGACAAAATAAAAAAAAATATTTTCTTTATTTTTATTTGTAATTTTGTTTCTCTTTTTTGAATAATAAACATTTTCAAAACCACACTCATTTTAATTTTTTAATTAGAGGTACCGTCTTAGGACGGGCATTGTGGGAGTGCTAATATCTTTCCCACACGTAACCGACTCCCGGACCCGAAATCCGATTTTCACAAACTTGCTTTATCATTTTTTCGGTTTTTCCATAGTTTTCCATGATAAACTATGGTGGCCACTCCTTTTCTAAATCTTCAAATTATTAATATAATTATTTTCTTCACCATCCCCGTCGCGGTTGCAACACTGTCTATATATACAAATTTATCAATGTTACCATTTATATTTGAATCTAAGCATACGACTAATAAAATAAAAAATTATGTATAATAAGAATAACATCTCAATAAGTTCACTAAAATAAATTAGTATGAAAATCATGTACTCAATATGCCTACATCTATTCACAGCTAAAGATGTCAAATTCATATCTAAAGTCATCTTCATTTTCTTGCTCTACATTATCTTCTTTCCATTCATTTGTTTCTTTATACATTTGATTTTCAAATGATGATACATTGTTGATGTACACTTCTTCAAGATCAACAATTAAATATTGATATCTGAAAACTTATTCAACTTTTAATCACTTCATTGACATGTGACATTTCATCAATTGAATATAACACTTCCACTGCTACATCATCATAATCTATACGACTTCTGGGCTTCATGTTGATTAGAACACACCAACCATGCATGATGCTAATATAATACACAATATAGTTGTCGTATATTATGTATAATGATAAAAGGATCAAATGATACATATCTTCTATCCATTCAAATATCCATAATACGATATTTAGAATCAACTCTTGTACCTCTTCTTGATGGATCAAACCAATTACACTAAAATAATACAACTTTCTTATTAGAGGTTGAAGAATTGTACTCCACTTTATACATGTTTTGAATCACACCACCGAAATCATCTTTACCTCCTTTTGTAAGACTATTTACATGAATAGTATTATTTTTTGTCCTCTACACATGAGTGCGGAATTTGTGTCTATTTACAAATAATGTTTGTCATTCTTTTACACACATTGAAGGACTAAGTGATAAATCTTTGAGGTATTGAATCCTCAAAACGTTCTTTATAAACCTTCAAATATATCAATGTCAACTTTATAATTGAATGGTTAAACAAGTGATGCAAATGTAAATTACAGAATTTGAAGATACATACTTGTTCCCTAAACCACATAAAAAAAATATTTCTCTCTATATATAATAGGTATCATTGCATTGCTAAAAAATATTTCAAAATTACAATGAATAAAAATTAAGTAATCATATTAAATACATGGACATTTACGAGAGAAAAAAAATTAGATGGATAAATTTTTATTTTATACATAATCATATTTTCAAAACACTTTTAAAAGAATTTGAAAGTAACCAGGGACTCCTCGATGACGCAAAAGTTGCAACTTCCGAACAAATAAGTAAAACATTAATTGCAGCTGATTTCAGAAAATTATAGTAATTCATCCACTTGCTCTTCGATCTTTGTTTTTTCTATTGGCTTTGGACAGGGTGGGAGACATATGCGATTTTCTGTCTGAAATTTCCTTGAAACTACTAGTAAATTAAAAAACTGCAAAATTATGTTTCCATATAATGCATTACCTTCAAAAAAAAGTTACTTTAACTATTTTTAACCAGCCTACGTCCACGTTGAATTATTTAAAAACTATTTTTACCCAAAAGCCAGCACTGTATTATCTATGCCAAACCTCATCGCCAATAGTATAAGATTATAGCTATAGGTTTGTTTATTTTATTACTGAGAACTTGGAAAACAGACATCAACCGAGCATAACAGTAATAGAACCAAGTACTAGCCCACATAGAAGCCCTGCTTTTATTGTGAACAAACACAGCGAACAAAAAAGAGGAAAGACCAGAATGGTCTATTGGTATCAGAGCCTAAAGTAAAAACTGGGAACTAAAAGGACAGTTTTGTCCATAAATAACCAAGAAGAATTAAGCGAATACCTCTCCTCTATATCGCAAACACAAACGCTTATTTTAAAGGAAATAAAAACTATAAAGGAAAAAGTAGAAGAGCCTTATAAAATCATAAATAATCTTATTCTTGATATAAATAAACTAAAACAAGCTAACGAAAGGCTTGAAAGTTTATTAGCTAATCTTATAGCTGATAAAAACTTAGAAAAAATTTCTTTACAACTTAATAAACTAAAATTAGGACCATCTAGTTCTAATAATATAAACACCAACTTTATTTTGGCCAAACCAAGACCAAAGAAATAATGAGTAGAACACCTATTACTACAATTCCTTTCACTGGAACTTCACAAACAATTTCTGGACACACCCAGCGTTCCGAAACAATAAATCAAAACCCAAGTTTCCTAGACAGGTTACTTAGAAGAACTAACCATAACTCTAGGCAACTAGAAGAAATCGTTGATATTAATAACAATATTGACTTAAGCACAAATGATAGGATTAACTCATTAAATCCTAGACAAATTTACAATTTAAACTGGCTATCCACTGATAGG
>Ga0099825_1008320_pt1 | contig 12305 bp, 9 predicted proteins | sample SiratroredBW_FD_76838 | JGI IMG/M metagenome (GOLD analysis project Ga0099825, IMG submission 76838) | Root nodule microbial communities of legume samples collected from California, USA - Siratro red BW | ecosystem: Host-associated > Plants > Roots > Nodule | place: USA: California | collected...
CAATTTGCAATGAATTAAAATGTCTTGTTTTTCAATCCAACTAAATTTAAGCATATTTTAATAAATTAAATATGTTTTTAATTCATTAAAATAAAACTTAATATTTTAAACAAAATTTAAAACAGTTCTCGATGAACCAGTACTTAATCTAAATAAGAAAAAAATAATAATCACTTATAATACAATAAAACATCCAAATTACCGCTAAAAATCTAGATAATTGAATGATCAAAGTCTTTTAACACTTAAATGAAATATGTTAAAAACATCTATATACCAAGCTTATTTTTCAAGTTTCTATTTCTACCTATATTAATAGTTAGACATATATATAATATTAATTCAATTAAACAAAGGTAGATTTTCACATTTAAAACGTGATTATCTAGGACAGAGAAAAGTAATGTGTGGTTGAAAAAGAAAAGATAAAATTGTTTAGAAATCATAATTTTGAAAGTTATCGTGTCTCATACCTACGCTTGATAGATACAGATGAAAATAAATGATAGTGAATTTGATTGGTAAAACGTTGAATATGTATAAAAATGGCAGACATGCGTGGAACTTAGAAGGTCTTATATACATAAATGCATTGTCATAGTCAACTATGCAGGCATGTTTCTTAGTTCCGCATGCAAACAAAATTCACCGATAATTTGTCCTATAAGAAGACATTGATATGTGTGGAATTAATCCAATTGTTTAAAATGTTAACAAATTAACATCAACGCATTAATTTATCATTGAGATGCTGAATTAGGTTATAAAAACAATACTACTGTATTAGCAGCTGCCTAATACAAAAAATTTGCCTATCTCAATGCATAGAGTAGTATTAGCCGCTGCCTAATACAAAACATTTGCCTATCTCAATGCATAGAAAATGGTGATTAGTGAAATGATCAGGTTACATCCCAAGGCTTATAGGCTTCTGTAACACAGTAGATGCTGCTGAGATGCATTAAGAGGATCTATCTGTCTTCTAGAGGATCCAAAGTTATTTATAACAACAAGTGTAATACATAAATTCTGTCATTGTCACTGCCTCTGATGTTTGGATTAAAGTTTTATATCGTTTAATGCATACTAATGCATGTCTTTGATCTGTCATAGTATAAGAAATCCGGCGACTCTGCCTGTTTGGATTAAAGTTTAATGTCGTTTAATGTATACCAATACATGTCATAGTATAAAACATCCATCGATAATGTTTCTGATGTTTGGGTTAAAGTTCTATGTCGTTTAATGCATACCAATGTATTATAATATAAGGAATCCACCGATAATTCATACTAATGCATGCGTTTGATCTGACAAATGTTTTTGGTGCCACCTACCCTCTTGTAATGTAATGCAAGAGGAGCATCACCTGCAACACTTTCCATGCATCATCTGCTCAATCTGACAGTAATTTGAATTTGAATCTGCTCTCTGTATGTTTGTCATATGTAAACAGATTCAACGTTGTACCAATCAAAAACTCCTATATATTATAAAAGGTGATTATTTATTATAAAATATAACTTTTACTAATGAACTCACAGACACCAAAAATATTACTTTTCTTTAACAATTTTAATGTAATTATTTCTTGATGAGTGTTGATAGGAAAATCCGTAATACAATATTACTTTAACAATATTACTTTTATTGTTTTGTAGCAGTCTTGAGCTAATAACCTAGTTGAGTACCAATGCTGCATTAATGCTTCGATGTTAATTTGTTTAAAAATAATTATTAATTAATAAATCAGATTATATATTATTTGCATTTAAGTAAAAATTCAAGAGATGGAGCTATATCGTGTGTAAAATCACAGAAGAAAAGTTAGACGTAGATATTTCTTTCGGGTGTTAGATTCATTATTTGGAGGTCGAAAATGAATGAAGATATTTATGGTGAGTGTGTTTTTAGTTTATTGTTTCTACAGTTTTAAAACGCTTGAATTGAAATGAAAGTTTCATTTGAGTCAAGTAATAAGAGTACAAGGCATTTTCATTGGAAAAGAAAATTTTTAACACTAAATTAAGAGTACTACAAAGGTCAAGCATCAAGTAGAGGAATCAACCCTAAAACCAAAATTACTATAAATATGCAGATGATAGAAGTGGTTATAGTGCCAACAACGTTCACATTACTAATAACATAAACATTATCATCAATTTGCTAGCCATATTGTTTATCTATATAATAACGTGATGTAGTAAAGTCAAAATATAATCCTAATTAAGATATATTAGTGGGATTTTGTATACCTCCTATCAAGTATATTGTCAAAAGAATAATTGTGAACCATTTTGACCTAATGATTAAGATATATTAAATTTAGTATTAATCAATTATTGGAAGATGAATTATAGAAATAATGATGAGAATTTATAATTTAATTAAAATAGGCTAATAAATTTAAATCTTTTTGTTATTATAAATATTAATAAATTAATTAATAATTTTAAAAAATTAACAATGATAATGTTTCAATCCTATTATTACTATTTTTATTATTGGGATAATAAATTTCAATCTTTTGCTATTATGAATATTAATAGATTAATTAATAATTTAAAAAAATTTAACATCATAGTGTTTCAATCCTATTATTATTATTAGACCCACTAATATTTTAATAATATATTTTAAAACGAATTAGATTTGATTCTATAAACATAAGTTACATGTTCAATTTTAAGATTAATCCACATCATTTCATTTTCCCTACATTATGTTTAATTCAAAAAACGATTATAACACTAAGATTTTTGGCAGATTAGGATTCCATGGAGTTGATAAAGGATAAATCAATATGGACTTATCATAAATTAATTTTCGAAACTAGTTGTACTTTTGTTGGTGTTTGATGTCCTTTTCTAGTTGTCTTCATGGAGGATATTAAAAAATGTAAAACATATATAAAATATATAAAAAATGAAGATTGAATTGTATATTAAATTGTTTAAAAGATTTTCATGATATCACTGTAAAGTTCTTTTTGCAAGATTAATGATTAAGATAGTCAGATGCAGTTTTAACATCGCAGACATATTATCAAAAGTTTTCACACATCTTGATTAAAAGTGACTTCCGTTTTTTAGTTAGTCACATTTCAATAATATGAAGCTTAAAAATATTAGCATAAAGAAGTATTTATGTTTGATATTTTTTATATTAAATCTTAAACCCTAAATTCAAATTATGTTTATTTCTTTGATCAACTTTCTATTGATAGACTATATATTAATATAAAAGTAAGTCGAATATTTTTTAGACCCCGATTAGTCGTGATTATAATTTAGCATTATGTGATTGCAACCATTTCTAGGTAAGATTAAATATCGTTTGAAACGCAATCATTCCTAACTAAATAACAATTTATAAAGAATATCTAAAATATGAATGTGGTTAGTTTACTAAAAGTGGCGTTGTGTTTTACCACATATACAAGATTAGGTTCAATCTTCTAAATAGTTAGAGAACACAATTTATTGATGAGATGAGGTTGGGGGCTTAAGTTTTGCTCTCTATGCACTGATTGTAAGTTTGTGCCAATGATTGTGAGAGTTCTCTTTCAAAGGCATATATGTTATATATAGAGACTTATGAAAGAGTCATTGTAAATCCTTTTTTAGTTGGAATGTAAATGAATGTCTTTTCCTTCATGTTGTGTCTCTCTATGTTCATGTGTATAAATGCATTAAATGCTCTTTTCCTGTAACATTAATTATATATTTCTTCTTCAAGTAACAACTTGATACTTCACATAACTTATGAAACTTAGGTCAAATAGTTTTTATCAATATTATAGTAAAAGGAAGGATAATAAGAGATTGATAGTCTTTGTAGAGCTTCCATTCGGTCATTTTAGAAGGATTGTTAGCGTGAAACAATATTAACACATTACTCAAGAGATCTTTCATGTAGAAAAATCTTCATGATATCTCTTATGAGACCAATTAAAATGAGCAATCTCTGCAAACATAGTAAAAACATAAGTTAAGAGCAAAATTATGTAAGCTTTCAAACAAATACAGATATGAACTCCTAACGAGAAGGGATTATATGGCCAACCAAGTATAGCCAAAGCTTAATACTATCCCAAGCATATAAACAAATGCAATAAAAATATTAATTGTATTGTTCCTTGTATTATTATTAATTATATTCACCATACCTTAATATATTAATTAATATTTAATTTAACATGAAACATTTATTATTAAATTGATAATTTTTTTAGTACAGTTTTTTACTACTAATCCTAAAAAGTTGTTCGTATATTTATGCATATTTTTAAAAAAAAATACTATGTCATAATTTATTTGCACACTTCAATAAATTGACTTACTAATATTGTGGCCACCACTTGGGAGTTGTAGAAAAGCAACAACGAAACCATATGTTAAATATATATTGGAATGAAGCTGCCGAGGAGATGGACCTTTTTGGGAGATCAGGCCTGTTGAGTCTTCTCCTATGTATGACTGCTCGTATCTGGACCTTAAGTCCATTGTTAAGGGTCTCCTTAAGCAGAAGCCCTCCTAGGCTCAACGTTAGTTTTTTTTTTTTTTAATTTATTTTTTCCTTTTTTTTAATTGAAAGGCCTTATCTGTGTGACGTGGGATCTTCAATATATGTATGTTATGTCCTAAGTTAATGATGTTTCATTTAATATTTTTTTACTTTACTAATTTATCGGTTATTGTGGTTGAGTTAAAGAAACACAAAATTTCATGATGATTATTATCACATATGTGTATAATATATTACATGGATATGAAATGGACAAATACAATGAAATATACAACATAAACAAAAATAACCTTCAACTACATGAACGTTATAATTAAAATTTCTATTGTGCCCAACCTGGAACCAAACTATCCTAGTCCATTTCATTACCATTTTAAGGTGGACGTGTATTCAAGAATGGAATTATGGATGACGAAATATTCTGTCTGACTACTATTAAAGGGTAATCTTGGTTTAAATGCAAAATAACACGTCCATGGTATTTTTTTTTCCAATTTTGGAGTGATTTAGGCTCTATGTGATGTTAATAGAGAGACCAATTGGTTTTATAGAAGAATTAGGTGGAAGTGTGGCAATAGTAACAAGATTAGATTTTGGGAACACTGGTGAGTAAGAGACGGTTCATTAGTGGATAAATTTATTATATTATATTCGGTGTCAAATGCAAAATACAAGGTGATCAAGGATTTAGGTGTGTGGACTAAGATTGGTCCTTTGGAGGGTTCATTTGGCACATCCCGTGAAGGAGACAACTGTTTGAATGGGAGAAATGTCTGGAAGCACAATTATTGGAGACTGTTTTGTCTGTTAAGTGGAATAAGAATATGTCTTATATGTGTTGTTGGCAAGGGAAGAAGGAAGTTGGATATATTGTTCAATCAAGATATAGAGCCTTGAGGGAGGATCATCATGGTCAACATAGGGAGTGCTTCAGATATTTATTGGACTTCAAGGTGTCAGGGACACCTAAGATCTTTGGATGGAAGGCCTTGTTAGACAGGCTCCTATCTAGAGCCAATCTTGAGAGGAGAGGTGTGGGGGTGGGGTTAAATCACTATCCGTTGTGCACTAAGGAGGTTGAAACTATTTAACATCTGTTAATTACTTGTGAGGCTGCACAATGATTGTGGGTAAAGTGTGATAAGTGGTTAGGGATTTCATCGACGAGAAGCAATGAAGTTGACAGTCATTTTGTGGATTTTTCTTAAGTTTTCTCAGTGTTAAAGCCAATAAAGTGTGGAAAGGAATGTGGTTGGTACTAGCAAAGGAAATTTGGAACCATAGAAATAGGTTGATCTTTAATAATGGGAAGGTTGATGAGGTAGAGATCTTTGCACTAGTACAAATGAATGCTTGGGCCTAGGCTAAGTTTAGTGGAGTTAGAGTGTAAGGGTCACTTTCGGAATGGTTCATGAACCCTTTTGAATTTTTAAAACAGATGTAGTAGGATGTTGGCTGTGATAGTACCTACATTTGGGTTGTGGGGTGGGATCATAGATGGTTAGTAGACTATGCGTAGGAAGAATATTGGTGTTTTCTTTTGTGCAGGTTATTTGGTGTGTAATAGAAGACCCATCAAGGATTTTTTGGAGAAGGAGCAGATTACATCTTCAGGATTTTGCGAGGTCTTCTGCTTAGAGGAGATACAAGATTCACATTTCTTTGGAAGGTCAAAAGAATTTAGATGCTTTAGGAGAAACTAGCTGATTTAGCACTCTTACTACCTTTCTACTTATATCTATATAGTTTGTGGAGTTTTCTTGTTGTAGTGTGTTTTTTAACAATGGTGGATAAAATCTTGGCTGTAGGACAAGTGCATTGCATGCACTTACATTATTTCACTTTGGTTGGGTATTTGTGTGTGGAGGATTTGGACATAGGATAGGGATTTTGTTTTCGAATTGTGCTTTTGTATTAGGGTTGAAGCACTCCTTAAACGCTCCTATTAATTTTATTTTTCGTTGTTAAAAAAAATATCTAGAGTGATTAGTTTAATGGGAGGTTATGTTAGGATCTTTTGAAGTTCACGGGGTTTTGTACTGAGGTTGTGAACTGTGTGTAGGGGTTTGAACTATGTTGCCATTATAATTGCCCTTTATACACTCTTGAGAGATTTTTTTATTATGTTCTCTATGGGGGAATGAGTTGGGTGTAGTGTGTTTAATCTAGTCTAGGGGGGAGTGTAATCTAGTGGTTGCAGGGCTGTTGAGAGGAAGTGGTTACAATATTCATACCTTAGAATTAGTGCATCCTTTGTATTAATTGAGAATGTGAGTTCTTTGTGTGAAGAGGAGGATTGTGCTAACAAGTTTTTCTGTTGCACGGTAGTTGGTTTGAATGAATTCAATATGTCAATAATTGTGGGAGAAGAGGTGTGGAAAGATGCATCAAACATATCACAGGAATCAACAATTTGAGATAATAACTATTGTCTGAAGAAGTTTGAGTAGTTATTGTTGTGGTAGTAGAAAGTGTTGTTAAAATACTTCTATTTATATTACTTTTTTGTTTTAAAAAAAACTATTTTAAAGTGGACTCAAAATCATCATAATTTCTTTTAACATGTCTCATAAATGTATCATGGTATTTAAACCAAATTCTATTTTCCACGTTCAATCAATTCTTACCATGACTTAGTGCAAACCATTAGGTTAAAACTAATTTAAAATAAATAAATTTAATTAAAGTAAAAAATAGACACATGAGATACTTTTGGTTAATGGACAATAATCATATCGAATTTTAAAAATTATTGTGCTATAGTTGGTAGTTAAATTACATACATGGATGTTTTGTAAATTGAGTATTGTGTTCTTTTTTTAACAGCAAAGAATGAAAATGGGAGTACTTCAGGAGTACTCCAACTTTATTACAAGAAGAAAAATTGTACACGAAAGAGCACCAAAGACAAGATCAGATTATAAAATATAATGAGCTACACCCTAAACACCTACAATTCCAAATGCGCTGATTATAAATCCTTTCCATTGCTGTATTACACTCTTCTATGCATACAATTGGATATCTTGCAGATCACATTTCTATCCCCCCTCTCACGGCTGTCACAACTATCATTGGAAAGTGTACTATGCTTCCTCGCTCCTTCTTTTGTAGGAATGCTGCTGATTAGAGTTGTCATGTTGTACCTACAAAAGAATACAAAACAAACCTTGTACCCTTTCTACCTACCGCAACACCAACCCAAGAATAATCACTCATCCAATACTCTTCCTCAAACACTACCTAAGTTGTACCAGACATTCTCGTGGGTTAAGACACCAATCCGAAAAAGAGTTATGTACTTTTTGCCTGCCAGTCTTAGTCCATTGCAAAGTACTCACTTGTGCCATTGCAAAAATCTCAACATCATCCACTATTCCATTCCTAAAGACAATTTTATTCCTATGTTTCCATATTTCCCACACTATTGCCAACGACATCCCCTTCCAAACTATGTTAGCTTTCTTACTCAGACCAATCGCATAAAATTTTCGAAAATGATTGATAATGTCATTATTCCTAACAGTGGTTAATTTAACCCACCTATCACACTTATCCCACACTCTTTGGGAGACCTCGCAATATGTGAAGAGATGTTGTATTGTTTCCTCCTCCTTCATACACAGTAGGCAGAGGTTGCATTGTATATTAATCCCTCTTCTCGCGACATTCATCCTAGAGGGCATTCTATCCATTAATACTTGCCAACCAAATACCTTTCCTGAGCCAGGTATATTGAGGTCCCACACTTCCTCGCACCCTTCAAAATGTATGTTTACATCTTCTTCTAACAGAGCCTTATAACCAGATTGGGGCTGTATACTTTTGTATCCTCCCCCATCCAGCACCACGCATCCAGAGCAGCTTTATTTCATTGCATTGTGGATATCTCACTCACTAGCTGTCATTTCAATCCTTGTTCCCACACAAACAATTATGTTCTCTAATGATAACATCAATATGAACTTTTCCCTATTCTCGTTACTAATTTAATCACCTATCTCACTCACTACCATCTCTTTGCTATCTGAGACTGAGTACAATTTAGGAAATGATTCCTTAAGTGGCCTATCAACCACCCAACAGTCTTTCCAAAATTTTATAGTACCTCCTTTTCCATGTTTCCATCTTATCCTCCTGTCAAACAAATTAGAATCATTGTTTACTTCACATATTGAGCATAAATCTTTCCACCAGTGAGAACTTTTTCTTTCTACCATAGAATCTTTCATTTTCTGCAAATTCCCATATTTAGACTCAATTACATCTCTCCAAGCACCCTCTTCTCCCGTCCCTAACCTGCATTTCCATTTTGCCAATAAAGCATAATTGAATTTTTGTAAATCCTTAACTCCCAAACCACCATTTTCCACTGGTCTACATACTCTATTCCATGCAACCCAGTGTATTTTCTTCCCTTCAGAATTCCACCCCCATAAGAAATTGGACTGTATTGTTCTTATGGTCTTACATACCTATTTAGGAGCTTTAAAAAAGGATACGTAGAACAGTGACAATGCAATAATTACTAATTTTATTAAGCAGAGTCAGCCTGTCATGGATAATAGTTTTCCCTTCCACATAGATAGCTTAGCCTTGATCTTGTGAATAATTGGTCTCTAAAAATCCACCTTCCTGGGATTTCCTCCTATACTAACACCCCCGAGATACTTAAATGGAAGTACATGCTAGCACAGTTCAAGCATTAAGAAAATATGTTCATATCCACAATTGAAATTCCTATTGCACCCACTTGGCTTTTATAAAAATTAACCTTTAAGCATGAAATAACCTCGAAACTTCTCAATATCGCTTTAATTGCTAGAATACTCTGATATTTAGGGACAAACAAACAGGGTGTCATTTGTAAATTGTAGCAATGATACCTCCACCCCTTTTTGGCCCACTCTAACTCCCTCTAAAATTCAAATTCTAGTTACTTCTCTCACTAGCCCCTACCAAGCCTTCCAACACGATTAGAAACAAAAACGAGGCTAATGGATCACCCTGTTGAAGTTCTCTTTTTGGTTTGAACTCTCTAGTCAGGCTCTCATTGATTAAAACCGAAATAGTAGCTGACTTTAGGGTCATTTTCATCCAATTGATCCACTTGTAATGAAATCATAATCTACTCATCATATATTCTAAGAACTCCCACTCCACCGAATCAAAAGCTTTTTCATAATCTACCTTTACTATCACTCCCTTCAACCTTTTTTCCTAAGATAGTCTACTATTTCATTAGCTACTAACACACTATCCAGAAGCCCCCTCCTATCAAGGAACGCTGACTGCTTCTTGTCAATCACATTTTCCTGCACTCCTTTAAGTATATTAGCTATAATCTTTGCTATCAATTTGTAAACACATCCTACCAATGAGATTGACCTATAATCCCCTAAAGTAATTGGATTCTGTCTCTTAGGGATCAAGGTGATGAATGACGCATTGCACCCTCTAGGTATGTATCCGGTTTCATAAAAGCACTGTATAGTCTCACTTATATCAGCCCCTATAATATCCCAATTTGTTCTTATGAAGTTAAAATTGAAATTGTCCGGGCCTGGGCTTTTAGAGCCTCTACACTGCTTAACTTCCTCAAGAATTTCTGCATCGTTGAATTTATTGCACAACCTTTCATTATCTGCAACACTAATCTTTCTAAACTAAACTCCATCTAAATTCACACCTAATTTCGCTTGAGGGTGGAATCTGTTTCCAAAATATACTAGTGCTTCATCCTTCACCTTTTGTGGCTCTTCACACCACTTCCCATTAATGTGTAACCCATTAATCTCATTATTTAGAGATCTTCATCTCATTCTAGCATGAAAGAACTTTGAGTTCATGTCTCCCTTTTCAATCCACTGTACTCTTGATTTTTGTTTCATCATAATAATCTTTGTTTCTGACATTCTTTTCAGCTCTCCTAACAACCCCAATCTCCTTTCCTTGAGATCTTCTTGTAAGTTCCCTTCATCATCTCTTTGGTCTAAGTGTTCAATTTCCTCTAGAATTTTCTTTTTTTTTTTCTCCCTCTCACTATTTACTACTTGCTCCCTCCACTGTCTCAAAGCTTGCTTAAGGCCTTTCATCTTTGTTTTTACCTTCTCCAAACTATTACCACTATAAACCTCTCGCTCCCATGCCTGTTTGATAACATCTTTGTATCCTTCTAGCTCAGACCAATCATCAAATACTTTAAATGGCTTAGGCCCCCAGTCAACAATCCTATTTTTAACCACTAGGGTGCAGTGGTCAGATATTACTCTACTCAGTATATATTGAGTAGAGCCAGACCAGATTTCCAACCACAAATTAGATACTAAGGATCTATCTAACTTACTTCTAGCAATTTCGTTTGGTCTATACCATGTAAAAGTCCTCCCACTGCAGGGACGTCAAACAACTGACTTCTATCTATAAACGCATTAAACCCTTCCATTTCTGACCTATTAACCCTTTCTTGGCCGATACCCTTCCTTTCACTAGGGTACCTAACTGCATTAACGTCACCTACCACACACCGAGCTAGGCTATTGTTAGTGTCCTTTATACGTACAATTTCTTCCCAGAGTGCCATTTTCTCACTGTTAAGACAAGAAGAATGTACATTAATGACCCCAACTTTCACTACATGATCACCCTCCTCAGTTTTATACTCTCCTATGATGATAATGAATCCTTTGCCCTCCACAGTCTTAATGTAATTGAAAATCTGATTGTGCCACATAGTGAGAATACCCCCACCGTCCACATCCACAATCGTGTACACCCAATTGATATTATTAGACCCCCAAAGTGCATAACATTTCTAACTATTAATAGACACTAACTTAGTTTCCTGGATGCAAATAATTCATGGTTTTTCCTTCCTAACCAGATTATGCAAATATTCCCACTTAATGTCCCACCAAATCCTCTAATATTAATGTTGAGTAGACTCATAACATTTTGTTCATCCCCTTGCCTCCCATTTCCTCAAGGAGTTTACTATCCCTTTTACTATTGCTCTGTTCTAGCTCCCTAAATCCATGTTCTAGCTCTCTAAATCCATGAATGATGCTTTCTTCTTTTAGTGAGCATACCACCCCCAAGGAGTTATTGTGTGATAGTTGATACTTAAATTAAGTATATGTATTTTTTTTTTTAAATTTTTTCTATCAACAATAAAAATATTATAAATAAAAATATTTAAGGATACATCAATCCTAATATAAAAAAATCACCATTGTAGAGTTTCAAATGTATCATCAAATAATTATCAACTTCACTCTAAACTACATGATGCATGCTATAAAACCCACGTACATAAAATGCTATCAAATATCCAACCACACCATTTGAGCCCCCAATCTTGCAAGCCTTTTCTTCTGTAACTTTTATACCCTTTCAAATTTTTATCCATGGTCTCTTTTTGCTTAAGACCATCTCTATTTCTTTAGTTTTCTTTAATCCCATACATTCATTATTACATATTTCCATCAATTATATTACATAAAGTAATTATAGTAAAAGTTTAATACATAAAGTAAATTTTTTCAGTATAAAAAGTTGAATATGATCAAATATGTTTATTATTTATATTTCTATTTGGAAATTTTTTATGTTACTATAAGTTTAATAATTATTTGTTTAAATCTATATATTTTTACAATTTTAGACACGTTTCTTTAAATATAATTAAAAAAAGTTGACAGTTATCATTGTTTGATAATCCTTTATATAAATTAAACATTTATAAATAATCATCTCTTTTTTATTAGAGAAAAGAAATA
>Ga0099825_1008322_pt1 | contig 12303 bp, 8 predicted proteins | sample SiratroredBW_FD_76838 | JGI IMG/M metagenome (GOLD analysis project Ga0099825, IMG submission 76838) | Root nodule microbial communities of legume samples collected from California, USA - Siratro red BW | ecosystem: Host-associated > Plants > Roots > Nodule | place: USA: California | collected...
AAAAAAAAAAAAAATAAAAAATAAAAATAATTTTTAATTTTTTTATTAAAAAAAAAAAAAAACACTCTTTTTTAAAAAAAAAAAAAAAAAATATATATATATATATATATATATATATATATATATATATAATATGACATAAATATATTTAATAAAAAATAATATATCAAATAATATTTTCTTAATAGTTTAGAAAGAGATTTTTTTTAATTAATAGTTTTACATTCTTTTAATAGTCAAGATTAAGGACAATTTAAATATATTTAAATATATTTTTATTTTTTAGTTTTCAAAAATGTCTTTTAATAACTTAGATAAAACAGTGCTAAAATAAATAATATTAATGATAGAATACTTGAATATTAAGTAAACAATATTGATGGTAGAATACTCAAATATTACATATAAGTTAAATTCTATGCTATATATAATTATTTATCTAATAAATATGTTAAAAAATAGACTTTAAGATTGACTAAACCAGCTTTTAAGATAAGGTTTGCACTCACTTATAGTTGATGTGAGATCTTATAGAGACTCTCCAACTTGTGTATGTCACTATATATTTAAGAATTACCTGATAGTGGGTAGGTGGATAAGTCCAACAACTTTACTATGATAGATTCTTAAATGACTTTAATACCATCTTAAAAAGTGAATTTTTAAGTCTAAATCAATTTTAGATAATCAGCTTGTAAAGTAAAATCTATAGCCACTTAAAAACTATTAAAAAATTTTATTTATAATTTAAATATGATTAAATATTCTATATTGTTGTTAAAAATTGATTATACTTTTTAAATAACTAATTACAGTATAATTAGTCAGGAATTATTTATTTATATTTATATATTAACAAGTATAAGTATAGATTTTATTTTTTATTTTATTTATAAAACCCTATTGTTTTAGGAAATTGAGCTTTTTTGTTCCCATGCTCCAAAAAACTAAATTTGTAAAATTTTGACAGTTATGAAGAAAAATATAATTAAGCTTTTTTTCATTTAGAGATCCCATTTATGATTTCATATATTAAATTAGTTGAAATTTTTGCACTCTCACAGACTTTTTGGTCTTTAATTTATTTAAGGAACAATCTCACTATTCACTGCAATTTGGTAGAATATATTGACTGATTATTATAGTTTTTAGAAGTTTTACTAATTTTAAAGACAAATCTGTATAATTATCAAAAACTAAATTGGTGATCACTCTGTAGGATAATTTGTATGATTAAAACAATGGCGTAATTCTTTTTTATATTCATACATTTTAACAACGTGTATATATATTTATCCATTTATGAATTTAATTTTAGGTTAAATAAGTTTTTAATACCTCTAATATTAACATGTATTGAAATTGATATTTCCAATTTCTTTTCGCTTTTTGATACCCAATATGTTAATCTGTTTCTTGACAAAAACTTTTAACAATGTTGATGTGTAATCATAATTATATATGTGCATGTATACAACAAACATGTGATATGGTTAAAATTTTCTACATGTTAATTGAAAAGTAATAAAAGTAACTATAAGAATCAAATTAACATGTTGGATATTAAAAATATTGGAAACTCTTTTTGGAGATACCCATTCTAATAGAGAAAACTTTTGAAAGTACCAAAAATTTATTTAATCTTTTAATTTTTTTTATATATTATTTTGAAGTAATAAAAAATTATAATAAATATAAATTCGAAGAGAACTGTAATTCGTAGAGGAAATATATATGGCTAAAGAATACTTGTTATTAAGGAAACAATTTTGTTGAAAGGAAATGTTTCAATCAAGCTTGAGATAGTAATTTGAGAGTCACTATGAGCTAAAAATTTCATTATAATTTAATCCTTAAAAAACATCTCAAAATATTAAAAGAAAAACATGTATTTAAATTAATTTTTTTATGTTAGATTGTTGTACCAATGAAAACAATATTGAATCAATGGTGACCACCCTTAAGGTATCGAACATCTTTATCTTTATACATAATAAATGAACTAATTGGAAAAGTAGTATTTGTCCCTTGTTATGTATTTGGGATCAATCTGTTTAGAAAGTATAGTTAGTGCGAACAACAAAACAAATTAATAAAGACAAAACAAGTTGGATGAACATTTTCATAGGATCAAATTCTATATTGCAAAAACATTAGGAACCCTCATAACAAGTCATTGGTTCTGCTTTGGATAACCCGAATGAATCAATCACCCTAGTGGATGTGGATGACGAAAATCAATTAAATATAAAAAAACAATAATATTGATGGTTGGTTCTTTGATTTTTCTGATGTAAAGTTTCATATTCAAATTAATTATTACATGGAACATAAACTTCTATTAAAACAGTTAATTATGATTACTTCTAACATAAATTCTTGACTTTTAAGTGTATTAAAAAAAAAAACAATTCTAATTATGAAATGAGTTATTAATATGAAAATTTAATTTTAATAAAAATTAATTTCGCATGTAGTTGATTCAAAATAATTGTAGAATATTAAATATATTTATCATATAATAAATAGTGCAAGAGTAATAAACTACTGTGTCGGTACACCACTATATCAACTTTAATTTCAATTGAAAGAATGATTAAATACTTAGAGATAATATTTAAGAGCATGAAGTACACTAAGTGTTTTTATCATGAGAGATCATTAGTATATATTTTAAAGTAAATAAAAAATATGTTTTAAAAAATGTTTAAAATTAATTTATTTTTTATTTATTTTAAATTTCATTTATTTAAATTCCTAAAATAATTTGTATTTTCTTTAAGATTTTTAGTGATCAGTCATTTTTTTATAATTAGACTGCATAAATAATATAAAATCTTAATCCAAGTTGAAGATTTGGTTGGTGGAAATTATTGATTTTCTTGCCATGCAAGTTACTTTTAAGTTAGGAGAGTTAATAATTTATATTTATTTAATTATTTTGAGATATGTTATATGTTTGAGGAGTTAATTTGATATTTTAATATTGAAGGTTGTTTTAGAGATGCATTCACTTCTATTACATTAATTTTAAATAAAATGTAAGTTTGAAATAATTATAGTGAGCTTTAGGTTTTAAGATTTAGTGTGATATTTTAAAATTGTTAAAAGTCTTTAAATGGAGAGAGTTTGAATGAAATATGTTTTGTTTGATTGTTGTTATTTTATGATTTTTTTTTTTCATATCTTACCAAGTTGTTGTTTTAGCAATGTTCAAATAATGATAATCGTTGCTTACAACAAATATCGTTACCTAAACAAATATAGTTGCTTATAATTTAATATTCGAATAGTTGCTTATAATTTAATATTCGAACAAGAGATACCAAAATAAATTTTTCTCCTTTTTATAATTTTCATTGATGAAACAATAAGTGATTTTATTGAAATGTTGAATAGTTAGATTTTTAGAAAGCTTTTGATATCACTCAAATGATAATATAACATTTGAGTAAAGGAAAGTTAATGTTGATTATTTCTTTTTTAAAGTTTTGTATTTAAACTATTAGTGGACTAGAACGAAAAAAAAAATTATATCAATTATCTTTTTTTTTTAATGTGTCACTGAAGCAACAAATTTGTGATTTCAAAATGTTAATTGTAATTTCAAATTATTATTTGAAATTATGACTTATATGTGGAAATAACGCTCCCATGCAACTATGGGTTATAAATTTTAATTTTTAATTTATTTTATTTTATTTACTTTGGAAATATAAGGTTTTAAGATATTATATAGAAATACTATATATGATAATAATTTTTAATATATATATTTTATAGTATAGATATGAATATTTTGGGAGTTTATATTTTAGAGATAATAGAAAGAGTATAGAATAGTGGGTTATGTAAATAGTTTTGTTTTTGTTATGAGGAATTGATGATTGAGTGTGAATGTCATTATCGGAAGTGGAGAATCAAATTAATGGTTTTAGCATTGCAATTAAAGGGTGGAAAGCAAGATTCAGTTCATTCAACCTCAGAAACGAATAACATTTTACGGGGATTTAGGACCTGAATTTCAGTCAAAAAAGTGCCCCAACTTTACCCTTCCAACATTCATCGCCACAAATCTTAATCCATCCAGTTCCATAAAATTGCATTAATACTTGATAACATAGATAATTTCTGGATTAATTACAGTACTTTGTATGATCCATCTATAGTTATTTTTCACTTTTAGATTTTAGATATTTTTTTATCAAAAATATAATAATTAATACTTTAAACAAAATAAATATTTTTTAGATTCTTTTTAATTAAACTAAAAATTAAACATATTTTTTAATTTAAATATGTTAAATTAATTTTATATATTAAAGATGATTATATCCAAAAAACACATGGATTATGTTAAACGTCTATGTAGTAATTACTAAGGATAGAATATAAATCTGTATTAAGAATATAAACATTGGGTTTCTCAATGTCATTTTCAAATATCGGTGTCATAGGATTTCAGTGCAATTTAATTTTTTGCCCTTTTAAGTAAAAAATAAAAAAAACCAATATGTAGAAATTTTTTATGCATTTATATTATTACTTTTCTTGTACGAAATCTACACTACACTTTGTCAACGATCTACTTATCTTTTACGAAGAGATATATTTATTAAGCAATTTTGATTTATCCATGTTTCTCATAGAGTATTCCTCCATCAATGATAAGTAACTTATCTTTCGATACATTTAGTAGAGATTATTTTATGTTGTACTTGTGATTGCACTCGATACATTATCTTTATATCTCATTTACAACATTTCTCTTCATTCAACAGTAATTTCTTACTACCATAAAATTTTGCTTACAACACTTGTTATTTTAAATACTAATTAATTCATTTAAATATCAAGTTATAGTTCCTTGATTTATCTAACCGTCGTCAATAAATTAAATCAATTAATTTACACATCTTTTTCAGAGTATTAATACGTTAAAAATACTGTGTTGTTGTTTAGGAGACATTAATCCATTGTTGCCTTGATTTGTCATATTTGTCTCAAAACCATCGTTGCCTAAGGAAGAGCTCCTTTATTGTACTATTTCTTTTTGTTTTTGTTTTTTGTTTTTCTTCCTCCTTAAACAATCAATTAACCGATTTTCTTCTCATGTGTTGAATATTTGACAAACAGAAAGCTAGAGAAACAACTAGCCAAAAAAATACCAACATAAAAGAGGGTTAGAAATTGAAAAAGTAGAGCAACAATTAAAATTGGAGAACAAAAAAAGTAAATTACTTACATAAAAGTAACAAATAGTTTATACAAGTAGTGAAATGATGTTCTTAGGGATTATTTTAAAGTATACTAAGTTTTAACTAGTAAAATGAATGTGAGTTCAAGTATCTAGCTCCCAAAAGACTAGCACAATACTCTGTAAAAAAAGTTTGAGTATTAATTAAAGTTTAAAAGAAAAATAGTTGAGTTTTGTTACAATAATTAAAATGAAATAAATACCAAGACAAAAAAATATATAAATTCTTTATAATTTTGTTGAATATTTGGTGTGAAAAGCATATGGTTCTCAATTTGAATGAAAACTCAAAGTTTGAATTTACTAAATCACCTCTCATGCAATTAATTAAATACTACTCCAATTTTTAGTTATATCATCAACCCACTATGTATTATCCAAAATCTTAATTATTTTAGCAAAATAAACTTAAGTCACTTTTTTGTAATCTCATTTCGTTGACAATTCAAGCAAATAATAAATTTTATAAATTAAGGATTTTTTATATGTGTAACTAAAATTATTTTATCCCTAATATTGTTATTGGGTTTAAAATATTTTTCAATGCCAATAAAAATCCAATGAGTAGAAATTCCCATACAAAAATTAGGCATAGAAAATAACTAAATAAAAATTTACTGGGACACGAGTCTTAGTCTAGCTACATCGAAAGCCAATAATAGATGGTTTATTCTCAAGACTATCCTAAAGAAGCAAAATCTAATGAGTGATGGTTGATTTGTGATGAAAGTCTTGGAAAACGTTCTTTTAGTCATTCTTTTGAAAATCTAGATCTTTTTTATTCACACATTTTAACACATGTTTTTCAACATTTTTATATAAAAGAACTTGTTGGATCCGAATAGGAAAATTTGTTGAACCTCGATCCTAACTTTCTCTTAAGTGAGAACAAAATTTACTTAAGTAAGACATATTATCTCTTCGTAGTGACGAGAAATATTAAAATAAAATACCTAGATAAAAATAAATTATAAGCATACATAAAAGAAAAAGTATTGCTAAGAATTTAATTAAAGGTATCTAAATTTATAAAATAATTAGAACTTCTATTTATGATGAAGTACAATTGTAAATATCTGAGCAATAACAGAGCTGAAGAAGGGAGGAGAAAAGAATAAACAACAGAAACAAAGAATTGAGTCATTTGTTATTTAAAGAGAAAAAACAAGAACAGTTGAATGATCGAGATGTGGAGGTTCGATATGTTTCGATTCCTCTCTCTGCTTTATTTTAATCCAAGAAAATGTTGGTGAGACTCTACGTGCACTCTGCACCAATGCGTAACCACATTCAAAGAAGGACCACATTATCTCATTAATCTTCTTCAACTTTTCCAGATCTGGAAAACACATTTTACACTGCAATTTTATTTCATACATATTTTTAAAGACCAAAAATAAAATAAAATATCACTTCATCTGGTTATCACTAAGTCCATATCAGATCATTTACTTCATTCGCAAAATTTCCATTTCTCGATGTGAAAACAAAGTGTTGGAAATCTGAGGTCAATGAATGATATAATCAAATTGAAATATACAAATAAGGGTCAACCTATTTTATAAACCATTTTGCAAATTAAAAAGTACAAAACATAAATTCTGAGATTAACTATCATGATCACATATTTTAATGGCAACTTTTCATGTGTTTTCTACACATGTACATGAATCAAGAAAACAATAGTGTGTTCCAATAAAAAAAGGAAGATAAGTTTTGTCTCACACGCAAATTAAGATAAACTCAAATAATACAAGATCTGGTAGCTGCATAATCTGACAGTTGAATCTGCAGCATAAAATTTAATTGACCCCCTAGAACCTCCAAGGGGCGTTTTTAGAGTTCCCTTACCATACCCTTTATACTTAGGTTTTTCCTTGGATGAAGTGATGAGAAAGAATAACATTATCCAAAACTAAAATTATTCGTCTGGACCCAAAACGAATAGTAATTAATTAGCAATACAGATATATGAATATGACAGACAAGTTTCTATGTCTGAAATTTGAACCAATTTGTTAGGGAAAAGGAAATATGCAAAAATAGTAAAAGGCAAACACTTTTTGTGGCCAAAATAAATTGGAAACTTCTTATTGTAATGTATGGGGGTAGTAAATTGATGAGTAGGTATATACGGTGAGCTAAATGATTACAGGCATACTACTTTTCAATTGTCAATTTTATTAGAGAATCATTTTGTTGATAAACGCATGCATATATATATATATATATATATTATAAGAGTGTTTCTGCATTGAATTGAATTTCTGGTTTCAATGCATTGCCAATTGTAATATTCAAAGAATTATTTTTATTTTTGGAATAGAAAGAGATAGATATTTTATAAATATATAATGAATTGTGAGAGGAATATAAATTCACACCTATCCTTATATCAGAAGGAACAACCTGAGTTTTAAAGTAAGTTCTGTGACGAGTTCTAAACAAAATAAAAAAATTGTTATAAGTTAATGAACCAACAAAGTGTAAATCCTTTACTTGTGAAGTGAAAAAACTATCTAAGGTCATTTATACTAAAATTTTATAAAAGTTAACCCAATAGGTTTCTCAGGTGTTCTTTATAATTGAGATTGTGTGTTCGTGAAAAATTATAACATATATTTAATACTAGAAATAATTTATTAATAAATTAGTGAAATGAAGTGAATTACTTAATTTCAACTTCCGTCTATTCTAATAAAAAATGTTTTCATTACATTTAAATATAAATATATACAATTTCTATCATCTTATATTGAAGCAAATTTCTTGTTGATTCTTTTCTCATGGTGAGCCTCCAATCATCATTTTTTCTCTACAAGAATTATAAAATAGTTAGTGTACTATATGGGGAATCGATTACCTAAATTAAGACACAATTGCACACAAATGAGTTAGCCGACTAAGTATCATTCAGAAAACCGATTCAGAACTAATCGGTCAATCAGATTCCTTATGCATCAATTGACACATGGCACACATCAGACAAAACACTATAATGGGTCATGGGCCCATCCAATTACTATAAAAGTCAAAGGAGTCCTACGAAACAAAGTATTGTTATTTGATCCAATCTTATCCTGTTTTCAGTTGGACTCACACTGATTTGAGCGTCAGAGTCCATACAAAACCCTCTCCCGAAATTGTGTATAACTGAAAATCTGAATGAACGGAAGAATTGTCAAGATACTCAAGAAAAGAAACTTGAAGATACTCTTACTTGTGGGAACCGACCTGCCTCGTGTAAAAACAATTAGTATGTTAATAAAAAATATTTGTAAAGCAATTAAATATGATAGACCTTAAGCAAAACTTAATTACCATGAATAAACCACACAGAAGCATGCACGTTGAGATATGTTGTGTTGCTCGTGTAGAATTAGAAATGATCAGACCAATCAAGTTGGTTTGAAGGCCTATGTTGTCATTGATTTCGTTTCCAGTGGATTCGATTGTCATTGATTTCGTTTCCAGTGGATTCGATTTACATGAAACCATTCTGTTTGGACTTTGTGCATTTCACTGTTGATGCAAGAGGCAACCAAGATACAGTTTGGCTAATCAATTTTTTTCATAGTTTAATTAGTAATAATTTTGAGACTTGTTTATGGGATGTTTAACTAAATTAGGATAAGATGAAGAAAAAAAATTACCTTAATGGCTCACTAAGCCTTCACATTTTTATTTCTCACTAAACAAAGTCTCAAATTTATTGTGTATGAATGTCAAGAAAATTTGTATTTTTTAATATATTTGAACCAAATATCAAGACATTGAGGAAAAAGAATATTTTAACATAAACACAATATAAATTAAGGGAAAAAAAATCAATTTTATTTGTACTCCAAAAAAAGATTGGGAGACCAAAAGCTTATTTCAACGAATAATGCTTATTTTTTTACAACATTAATTACACGCATTAGAACATTAGAAAAAGTGAAATTCTTGACGTAGTACAACCCAATCTTCCTAGTGAATCATACGTTTACTTGGTCTAAATAGAAAACTACAGATGTAAGCTGAATACACAATGTCAGACCAAAGGGGAAACTGCAGAAATATAAATACAGGTATTGGAACAAAAGCAATTGCAGAAATGAGGTTAGGAACCCACTTTACACCTTCGTAATATGTTATAAAGAAGGCACTGCTGAATGCTACCATCATGCTAACTATTGAGATGAACAGTGCCAGAAGACCAGACATAAGCTTTAAGGGCAGTGACGTGAGAAAATCATCTTCAGCATATCGAGAGATAAGGATAGACAAGAAAATTAGGATGGAAGTTGATGATGAGATCAATGCAATGGAATCTGATAATGCAAATACCAAGAATGCTGGTTTCTGCAAGTAATTGGGACTTCCACCCTTATCATCATTGGTACCTCCTGGAACACTGAATGCAGCAGCGAAAACTCCTGTAGTAATCAGAGTTGAAACAACCATGCATGACTTCGCAGTTCTCTTCATCCAAGACTCTCCTTTCTCCACCAATTCTTCGTGCTCCTCGCTGAATAGCTGGCGAGGAATCTTGCCGATAGAATTTGGTTCCTCTATGGATGATAGTGGCATCATCTTCTTCACCTCCTGTCACATCAAGATACTCATAATTCACTGACATAGGTTGATCACTTTACAGGTCAAATAGAAATTACTACATGTTATGTTATTATCAACGGTTTGATCTGACTCAAATTTTGTTACTGTAAGATTTTTCAGTGTTTCTTCCTTGATTTTCTCAGTAGTAATTTGTTGAACACATGTTTATATGTTATGAAATGCTATCATACTTAAAAGAAGAAGAATAAGCTTTGAAAACAAACACGGACTATACCTCAAACCAGGACAACTCAAGCATCATTTGAAGAGCTGCTCCAGAAACCATATTAAGTTGATCTGGTGTTGCTTGTTTTGCTGCATAATGAAGTAAATTGTTCCCTTCATCATCTTTAAAAGTTAAAATGAACTCTTTGATAGGGCCTATTTCATGTATCAAATTGAAGACACTAGCATGACGATGCAGAACTGCAATGTGGATTATACTTCGATCCTTGGTATCTAGTTCCCATATCAATTCAGGGTAAGTGCTCAAGACGAGGGATAGAAATTCAAAATTTCCAACTTCTGCAGCAATAAATATTACGTGAGATGGTTTCGAGAGGGTATACATCATCATTTGCTCATCCAGGGAAACAACTATATCCCACATTCGTTTTACAAGCTTGAGAATAGGAGTGTCCTTATCTGAGAGTTATAGAAAAAAAAAATCACTGAAAACACATGAGGAACAAAAACCAACTTTTCTAGCTTATCAATATAAGATCCATTTGATGGATGTAGAATGGAAAGAAAGAATAGCTACTTGTAACTGAATATATTTAGCTCTTAACTCTTCAACATAAAGTGTTTGCCAAAGCAAGAATGAGTGCAAACAATATGTTATTGCTGCTTGTTGTTGTTTCTAAGATACCAGATAAATATATAAATTAAATAACACAAAAGTGGAAAATTGTATCTCACTTACAGAAAGGTAGGAGGTGTTTTCTACATCGTGGACTTTGGCAACCACAACCTGGAGTTCGAGCCAAGACATGCAAACCTGTCAAGTTGTCGTCACCTCTAGCATAGGCTAGTGTGTCCTTCTCCTTTAGCATTTCCAGGGCCAAATCTGCAACATATTTTATAAATGGTTAGTCTTTTTGAAAAACATATTTTACCATGGTTTGGAAAAACATTTTACAACTGCAATTGTAACTGTGTTTGTTCAGAATTTCTTGCAATATCACAATTCCGACAACTGTGATCACAACTACCATTTAAAACCTTAATGTGTGGATGCAAGATTTATCAAGAACAAATGCTTACCGTACAGGCCACAGTTTATAGAAATGAAGAAAATTGAAGTCCAATCCACCTCTTCAAATATATCTTTGGTTTTAGGAAAGAGATGCCATGCCATTTCAGTTCTTCCCTGTAAAACAGCCAAGTGAAGAGGAGTGAGTACTCCTCCACCCCTGATTGTTGGCAAGGATTCGTTTTTTCTCTCCAGCATCTCAGCAATCTGCACATTCCCTACTGCTGCAGCAAAGCAGAATGCAGTGTTACCCTTGAAGTCTTGCAATTCCAATTCATCAGGCTGCATTAGCTTTAGCAGCTCCTCCACAAAGTGAACATGGTTTGCTCCCACTGCTATGTGGAGAACTGTGGCCCAACCCTTTGTTATGGCAGATGTGAGCAGCTCCCAATCTTGGTCCAAGATTTTCCTAGCTTCTTTCCAGTCTCCTTTCAGTGCTGCTTTGTGAAGGGGAACACATTGCCTCAGGTATCTTCCCTTGGCATCTTCTGCAACAAGTTCATTTGTGGAAATCACTTTAGGGTCTTAACATTTGACATGCAGTCCTATAAATTTTGGATTACTGGGTGATGTTGTTCTTGGAATGTTTAGTTATCAACGAATTTGTGGAAAAAGATAAATTTCTTCACTCTAGAGGAGTTGAAAATTGCATTGAACTGAAGGAGTTTCACTTAGCAGGATTTTCAATGCAATTGAAGCACCTCTGACTGTGACTAACAAAGATGTGTGAAGAGGGGCAAAATTTTAAAGAAAAAATTAGATTCTCTTGTGAAGTTCTCTCAAAGTGTAAAGATTCTGAGGCTGTGACTAAGGTGAGGAGATCTTGTCATATTTCTCACCATCAGATATAATTTTAAATCAGTTATATTTTTTATTTTAAATCTAATAGTCAAGGTTTATTTGTGAATGAAGAGTTACTTAGTAAAACCATTAGAATATTCAATCTGCAATTTTATGCCTTCTTTTAATTATTCTATTTTAGTCCCCAACAAAATTTATGATTTAGGAAATATTAAAAGTCATTAAAGAGATTTAAATTCACGATTCTCTTTTTTTTTTTTTCAATACTTAAATCACTAAGCCAAATATTATTATATAACAAATGTTTTAATATATATATATATATATATATATATATTTATATATATATATATATATATATATATATATATATTTATATATTTATATATTT
>Ga0099825_1008323_pt1 | contig 12303 bp, 4 predicted proteins | sample SiratroredBW_FD_76838 | JGI IMG/M metagenome (GOLD analysis project Ga0099825, IMG submission 76838) | Root nodule microbial communities of legume samples collected from California, USA - Siratro red BW | ecosystem: Host-associated > Plants > Roots > Nodule | place: USA: California | collected...
AAAAAAAAAAAAAAAAAAAAAAAAAAAATAAGGTTGGACTTTTGTTGTAACTTGGAGAATTTTCTAACCGTTGAAAGTTTAAGACGTTTTTTCTATTTAAGAAAGCAACAAAATTGACAATATTCTTTTAGACAATAAAAGGAAAAGGAATGTCAAAAGTAACTTCAGTGTAATCATGGAAAATTTTCAAAGACAGAGACTAAATTCAAAGTAGAAAAAAACTCGAAGTGTTAAAATCAACAAAGAAGAAAAAAACTTTTGACTATTCTTTCAAAAATTGAATATAATTTTGTATGCGCTATTTGTTTTATACTTACACTAGTGGAGCGGAGTAGGATTGGAGTTCAGGTGTATTTGGATTAATTTCTTCATAAATATTTTAAAAAAATTACAATGAAAACGCAAGTTAAACTTAGTTTATTATATATGGGATAACGTACTAAAATTCTTATATATAATTTTTTAGATTTTTATTTTTAACTTATATAGAAGTTAATTTTATATTTTCAAAACAATGTTTCAGACAAGTTTTTACCATAATAATATACACAAGTGCACAAATGTAGAGTTGAGACAATCCACTTCAGTTTATTGTAGAACTATTCTCTATTTTCATGTATAATAAAGTTTACAATGACTAAATTGGTCAGGTTTTTTTTTTTTTTTAGAATGGTGAAGTATTTTTAATGTTTAAGATGGATAAATTTTCTTTTATTAAAATGGACAAATCTTACTAGTAAGTTACAATTTCATTAAGAAGAAATCGATTTTAGTTTGTATCGTTACAAGGATGATTTTAATTAAAATTTAATTAGTTTCGGTTCTATGGAAGATTATTTCTATGCACCTCTTCCCTTTTAATTGTATTCTATTCATAATTGAAACATGTGCAGAATATGAAAGGGTGCCCGTGTTGAAACGGTGCAAATATCTTTTTCGTTTGGGATTTTATTTTATTATTATTATTATTATTATTAAAATATTATCATATTATAAAAAAATTATTACAATATTCAAATATTTAAAGATCATGAAAATGGTACAGGATTATAATGATGCAGATTTTTTACGTTTTAATTTTTTTATTATTAAAATATTATCATATTATTAAAAAATTATTTTAAATTGTTATTAAAATATTAAAACATGAAAACGGTTTCATCCTGCACCGTTTTCATATTATGTAGCCTGCACCTTTTTCATATCCTGCACCGTTTGAATATTTTAATAACTTTTTCATAATTTTATAATAATATCATGTTTTAATAATAATAATAAAATAAGATAATAGGTTAAAGGTGAAAAAAACCTGCACCGTTTTAACATTTTAAACACGGGTTTGATATCATAATGCTTTAATAATAATAATAATACGTTAAACGTAAAAAAAAACTATACCGTTTCAGTTGGATACACCGATTTGATAATATTTTAATAATAATTTAAAATAACTTTTCAATGATATGATAATGTTTTAATAATAATAAAAAATAAAATCTAAAATGTAACAAATCTACACAGTTTTCATTCTGCACAGTTTCCATAATCTTTAATATTTAAATAACGTTTTACTAATTTTAATAATATGATAACATTTTAATAATAATAAAATAAAATAAAATTCTAAACGAAAAAAAATATACACGTATATGCTACACTGTTTTAATAATGTTTTACTTAGCAGTGAGATGCAATTAATAAGATTGAGAGAGTATAATTAAGGAAATGTAATTAAGAGGATGTGATTAGAAGGGAGTGGAAAATTGAAATCATCCTTCAGAATTTATTCAGCAGCAACCTGAGATCGTAAGACACGATTTTTTCTGATTTATAATTTTCCTATTTTAATAAAAAAATATTTTTTAATCATTTTACTCAATTTTAGTAAAAAAAATATTTTCAACTCATTTTAAACCTTACGAAAAAAAAAAAACTGTACTATTATGAAAAAAATCAAATTCGTCATCTCAATTTGAATTAATATGTGTTTGGATAGATGGGGAAAAGGTAGACGGTCTGCACATTTTACCCAGTTGTGGGGTCTATGTTAAAAAATGTGGGTACAATAAGTAATTAACAATGGAAACCAGACCACAACCCTCAGTGGTGCATCAAGCCATGAACTACTGGATAAAGAAAGACGTTGAATACATTCACAATATTTCTTTTCGCACCCCTATGGTTCTTCCTCGTTTATATAAGGTGAGTAAAAAACAAAATTAATCTTGCACATTTTAAAAATTAATCATTTTAAAAATAATAAATTTTAAATTATGTAAACTGAAATAAATTTTCATAATGACTTTTGAATTCTATAATTCAAAAGTTATTTTGAAAGTTACTTTTAAATTTTACAATCCATAATTTATTTCAAATTTACTTATAATTCATAATTTTATAATCTTTAAGTTATTTATTTTTTTCAAAAAGTTGATTTTCAGATTTTGTAATTCAAAATAAGTGTCTAATCAAAAGTCTATTTCAAATTGTAAAGATAATCGCATACACTTGCATGGAAAGGCATTCTCTTCTAAAGAAGTTAAGCAACTTTACCTTGTATTTATGTGTTTTCTAGCTAATATTATAGCTGTATACCTCTTCGTTTACCTCTTTCACTGTTGGAATATCAATTTTCTTTAATGTCTTCTCAAATTTAGTTTAAGTTTAAAAGTAAGAACATATTTTTTTTCATTAATGTTTTTGCATAAGAAATCAAGAGCTAAATGCTTCAGGGAAACTTGAGTGAATATGTTCTTTTACTTCTTCATGCTATTTCACATATTGTGTTCAAGAGAATGAGGTAATCAAACACACTCTTCCTTAAGATTTAACAAATTTATGACAATTTTAATTAGACAAAAAAAAATTACTTCGTTCTTGTATTAAAATAAAGAAAATACATTATTTTCTCCCCATAAATGATTTAGGATAGTAAAATGGGTCAATTTTAACCCATTTTACCTTAGTCTCTTATTAACCTATTAAAAAGAGTAATTTTTCCTATATCTCCATATTGACTTCCTGCACCTTCATAATCTTAATATATTCTCATTTTAGTCTTGAAAAAAAGATAAAAATAGTCTTCATTGATGATAATTGAGATTTTTCTTTTTTCACTTTGCGGGTTGTACAAACCGCAATACAATTAAAAAATAAATACATTGTGGATTGTACAATCCACAATTATATTTTCTGCACCTTTTTACATTGCGGGTTATACAACCCGCAATATAAAGCTTTTTTTAAAATACATTGCGGGTTGTACAACCCGCTATACAAAATTTTTTTAAATACATTACGGGTTGTATAAACTGCAATACGTTTAGAAAAAAAGTTGTATTGTGAGTTTACAACCCGCAATGTATTTAAAAAAAATTTGTATTACAGGTTGGACAACACATTGTTGTGGTGTAATGGTGGTTATCACATTAGTCTTACACCTAAAGGTTCCGAGTCTATCTTTAGGTATAAGACTAAACTGATAACGACCACTACACCACAGCATCAGGTTTGTACAACCCACAATACAATTTTTTTTTAAATATATTACGAGTTGTACAAACCGCAATACATTTAGAAAAAATTTTATATTGCGGGTTCTACTACATGAATCGCAGTTACCATTAATGAAGGCTATTTTCGTCTTTTTTTCAAGACTAAAATGGGAATATGTTAAAATTAATGAAGGCTATTTTCGTCTTTTTTTCAAGGCTAAAATGGAAATATGTTAAAATTATAGAGGTGCAGGAAGTCACCATGAAGGTGCAGAAAGAATCAATCTCTTAAAAATATGATGGGTTATACTAGTCCACCGTGTTTAGGTGGGCTTGCCATTAGTTCACCATTTTGACAAGTTTTACATGCACCCTAATACCCTCTTCCTACAACCTCACATAAAATATGAAATGACAATTATGCCCTCAACTTTAAAAGTGCAAAGACTAAATTAGCCTCCAATCCTATCCGGTTCACACTGGCAAAAAAATGAGAACCGGATGACACCTCCATCTAGTTCACATTACGAAAAAATTGACAACTGGATGAGTACGTCATCCGGTTGTCATTTTAGCATCTGTTCACAAATTCAGCATCCGTTTGTTTTCATTCTTCCAACTCTTCAATTAATCATTCAAACAAGCAATAGGTAAGTAATTTTTGGTGTTTATTAGCAATTAGTAAGTGATATTGCTGATTAGAGTAGTTGATTTGGGATTTGGGGCGCTGTTGACGGCGAAGGGAGGAATTTTCCGATTTGGGATATGAGAATCAGATCCAGTTCTCGTTTTGATTTGAAAATGAGAACCGGATGACACCCCATCTAGTTCTCATTTTTTGTCAGTGTGAACCGGATGGGTGTGCTATAAGAGCAATTGTGGAATTAAAATTTATATTAAGATACAGGAAGAGGGTATTAAGGTGCACGAAGAACTTGTCTACCTTTTTTCTATTAATTTTGTTTTTATTTTAATATATATATATATATATATATTAAAAATATACTTAACTATATAAGTATTTTTTAAATTCTGAATTGATTAATTAATATTTTTAATTAGATATTAAAATTACTATTATCTTTATATGTTAAATGCTATAATTAGTAATTGAAACTTAATTTTATAATTGTTAATGATTTAAGTTATAATTATGTTATATATATATATATATGGAAATAATAATAATAATAATAATAATAATAATAATATAAGATAAAAATTAATCTTTTAAATTATGTTTTATTTTTATTTTAAAAATAGTGAGTCAATGGACCAGAAAAATTAAAACCTGGACAACTAAATTGTGGAGGAATCACGAGCCTGGTTGTGAGGTATATTACACATAAGATGACTACCCTCCTTAAGTTAGATGCAAATGACAAAAGCGATATTCAATATCTAGACTGATTTCTCGTAACGATGTTTTTTTTTTTTTTTTAAAGCTGAAAATTATTGAAAATTTATGACTAAAGAAGTTGTAGGAGAGTCATATTAATTATGAAACATGAAGTTTTGAGTATTGTAAATGTAGGAAAAAATAATTATAAAGAGAGATTCCACGTGATTAATTAAGTTTTTTTTTTTTTTACCTGATATTAGTTATCTCTAAAGTGGTAAGATTTTATAAAATATTGTCCATCCATGCTTATATTCTGAAAGAAAAATAAGAAAAAGCTGAAGAAATGATTAAATTGTATGTTTAAAAGCATTTCATAATTTTTTTGTAAATTTCGTCTGCGAGATAATAAGTTTTGTATATTGGTCAGGACTAATAAAGATTTCACAAAAGTAGTTTGAAAAACTCCTCTTCTTTTTAATTAGTATAAATTAAATAACATGTAATACAATATATTAAAGAAATAAGGATTATTTACTATTTTATATAAATTAGCTTGTAACAATAGATTATATTTAGTTTTTGAAGAATTACACGAGTTCTATTAATAAGTTAGTGTTGTAAAGTATAAATAAATATTCTTTTAACACGTTTTCTTTGCTTATTATAAGTATTCTTTGAATAAGTTATTCTTGATTTGATCTAAGTATTTTTTTTATAAATCATTTCTAACTTAATCAATTATTTCTTTTTTTCACAAGTCATTTTTCATTTAATAAAGTATTATTTTCACAAGTCACTCATAACTTAAGATGAATATAATATGTTTGTAATCAATAAAATCTCGTTGTTCACTCACTAACTCACTAAAGAGGATAACGTCTTTTGATATGTTCAATGGTTTAAACTTTCTCTACTAGTTTGTTATGTCAAACACAAACAATGTTTTTTTATAAAACTTTTAAGATACAGAAAAATTTAATAGAGTTTTAATGCTTTTAAAACTTTAACAAGATGAATATAATATGTTTGTAATCAACAAGATCACATTTTTTCACTCACTATAGAGAATAACATCTTTTGATATGTTCAATAGTTTAAACTATCTCTATTAGTTTGTCATGTCAAACACAAACAATGTTTTATATAAAATTTTTAAGACACATAAAAAGATTTAATAGAATTTTAATGCTTTTAAATTATGACTTTTATTTTTGTTCTTATTTTCAAACAATGTGCATATATAAGTATGAAAATAAAGATTTTTCTTCTTTTTTCCTAATCCTTTAAGGAGCTTGAACATTGATAATCACTGAATATTCTTGATGGGTCATTAATTTCTTTTCTCTTCTTCATTCAATTTCTTTAATAATTTATGTATGGGTCATTAATTTCTTTTCTCTTTTTCATTCAATTTCTCTAATAATTTATCTTCCACTGTAACAAAACCTTTTATATCAAACTATAATAAAAATATATATCATACATAATAAATAGTTAAACCAAAATTGAATATAACTTATATAATGATAGTTAACAAATAATGCAACTTTAGCTTAAATCTCATAAAATATTTGAATATAGCTTTTAATTAGTGTGAATCTCATTGATAACTAACGGTAAAGATATTTTTTGTATTTAACTTAAGCTTTATAAATACTCTATATTAGTAAATATCAACTTATAGTATTTGATTGTAATATTTCATTATTATTTATCTTCTCTTGAATAGTTTGGTTTGGTGCTTTTAATTGTCTCTCAGATAATATACTAGCATGATTTATTTTTCTTCCTTTAAAACATATATTTTTTTAAAACATTTAATTATGGTTTATTTTTCACGTACTTAGTCAAAATAGCATAGGATTAAACATTTACACTGATTAATATATATAACACATTTTAACTAATTCAAACCAAGAAAATTACTCTAATTAATTGAAAACAATAATAAATTGATCAGTAATTTAAATTGTGTTTTCAAAATTACTCTTATCATACTTAAATTTAGAAAGCACTTTGAGGTAGACTAATATATTTGTTCTCATATTTTAAAGTTAGATCAGGAAACTTGATATCATTCATTTGAAATATGTATTAATTTCTTTAGTAAAAATATTTCAATCAATTAAAGATGTGACATGGAAAAATAATTAATGCATTATTCCGTTACAAATGATGTTACAAAAAAAGGACTACACATCTTATAAACCAGAACAAGAGTGTAAATATTAAAACATATAATTATGAAGTAATACAAAATCTTTTACGGCCTAAGTAATAAACGGCTTTATATTTTACGCGTAATTTGCTATTTTTAATTGTTTTTAGTCCTTTGATTTGATGTAATTATTTTTTTAGTCTTAAGAAATAAAGAAATTAGTCCTTGAAATAACACAGTTATGTTAGTCTTTAAAAGAAAATCTACAAAATTTAATCATAAGAATGGTGCTGATTCTTTTCTCTCAGTTTCGTTAGTATTGTTGTTTACGTGATACATGGAGGAGAATGTGTATGCATGGCTTTGACACACACAGAAGGCGAAGATGAAATGATATCACGAACACTGTGCGATACAAGTTTAACAAGAAAAACATTTTTTATGAGTCACAACACGAGAAAAAGCTCGTTGCGAAGAAAGTTTTAAGGTTTCATAGAAAAGCAACAAAACTACAAAATTAACAATCCCTCTTTATTTCCTACCCATGCTTCAAATTCACACTTTTTCATCTAAAAACTACACATAAAACATGTTCCTTTTCCCAATACAAAATCCATTTCTGACAGATTGGTCTTCCTAAATTCTGTGTTTTGACCAAGGTTGTTACAAAGCTGGACTCTTCACTTTTCTCCTATTGCCTACACTACATGGCAGACATACACATAAGCCTACAAACACTACTTTTGGTAGTTTTTCATTCATATCCCTCGTTATTTTTTTCCTTTTACTGTCTTATCTTAGTAGTAGTAGACGGTCTAATTGACTATTGTCCTTAGCCGATCTACCAATTTTGCTAATAAAACTTTTATAAAATCTTCCAACTTTAATTTCTGAAAAAAAAATGTCAATAATAAAATATTGTAGAATGGGTGGTTTCGTAACACATTTGAACATTTCGTATGTTATTCCGTTGTTACTCTGCCGCGCCGCCTTTGTTCCACTCCGCCGCCGCCGCCACCGACGCAAACTTCCCACCCGCACTACCAACCCACAACCTTGCACCACCACCATCATCAATTAGCCAATTTTATTTTTCTTTTTATATTCTTAATTAACGACTTTACAATACTTTCTTCTAATATTTTATTTATAACCAATAAAAAAGATGTTGTTCTGTAACCGTTTAAATTAATTTAAACTGAACTTCAAGTTCTCCTTATTATTATTATTTGTTCGATTTCTTCTAGAGTCAACTAGTACATGCCAAAAGCAAAACACAAGTTTGATGGTCACATATCCACAAGTATGCATCCTGTAACCAGAAAAAGATGTTGATAGTAATGTTTCTAGCAAAACTAATGACACCTTAATTTCTATAACAAATATATCAAACACTAACTAATTGTTCCGCTTTCCAATGGGCTAAGTTCATTGTTACGTCTTTATATTGATTCTAACATTTTGATGTTTAATACATCTATTACACAAATTAAGCTACCATTGGTTCTGCAAGAAACATTGCTACCAACACCTTCTTTTAGCTCCACAATGTACATTTGTGGATCATTAACCATCGAACTTATGCTTTCCTCCTAGCATGTACTAGTTAGTTGAATCTAGAGAAAACTTAGAAACAAGAGACATGAATACAAAACTGTCAACATAAAGGGAAAAATCATATTCCCCTTTACTTTGGTAGTTTTGCATTCATGTCCCTAACTGCTCGCTCAATTTCTTCTGAAGTCAATTAGTACATTCCAAAAGTAAAACACAAGTTCGATGGTCACAGATCCACAAGTACACAGTCTGCAACCAGAAAAGATATTGATATAATGTTTCCAGTAGAACTAATGACACTTTAATTTGTGTAACAAATATATCAAACACTAATTGTTTCGTTTCCACTCGGCTATGTTCATTGTTACGTCTTTGTGCTTATTCTAACATTTTTCTGTTTAATACATTTATTACACAAATTAAGCTACCATTAGTTCTACAAGAAATATTGTTATCAAAACCATTTTCCAGCTCCACAATGTACACTTGTGGATCATTGACCATCGAACTTGTGTTTTACTTCTAGCATGCACTAGTTAGTTGACTCCAGAAGAAACTTAAAAGGAAAGCACAAGTCCGATGGTCATAGATCCATACGTATGCATTGTGCAACCAGAAGAAGATGCTGATAGTAATGTTTCCAACTAATGACAGCTTAATTTGTGTAACAAATATACCAAACACTAATTGTTCCGGTTTCCGCTCGGCTATGTTCATTGTTACGTCTTTATGCTGATTCTAACATTTTTCTGTTTAATACATCTATTACACAAATTAAGCTACCATTGGTTCTGCAAGAAACATTGCTATCAACACCTTTTTCTAGCTCTACAATCTACATTTGTGGATCATTGACCATTGAACTTGTGCTTTCCTCCTAGCATGTACTAGTTAGTTGAATCTAGAGGAAACTTAGAAGCAAGAGACATGAATACAAAACTGTCAACATAAAGGGGAAAATCATATTCCCCTTTGGTAGTTTTGAATTCATGTCCCTAACTGCTCAATTTCCTCTGAAGTCAACTAGTACATGCCAAAAGGAAAACACAAGTTCGATGGTCACAGATCCACAAGTATGCATTGTGCAACCAGAAGAAGATGTTGATAGTAATGTTTCCAGTAGAACTAATGACAGCTTAATTTGTGTAACAAATATATCAAACACTAATTGTTCCGGTTTCCACTCGGCTCTGTTCATTGTTACGTCTTTGTGCTGATTCTAACATTTTTCTGTTTAATACATCTATTACACAAATTAAGCTACCATTGGTTCTGCAAGAAACATTGCTATCAACACCTTTTTCTAACTCTACAATGTACACTTGTGGATCGTTGACCATCGAACTTCTATTTTTCTCGTACTAGTTAGTTGACTCTAGGAAAAATCTAAAAGTAAGGTACATGAATACAAAACTACCAACATAAAGGGAAAAAATCATATTCCCCTTTATTTTCGTCGTTTTGTATTCATGTCCCACGCTGCTCGATTTCCTCTAAGGTCAACTAGTACAAGTCAAAAGGAAAGCACAAATTCGATGGTCACAAATCCACAAGTATGCATTGTGCAACCAGAAGATGTTGATAGTAATCTTTTTAATAGAACTAATGACACCTTAATTTGTGTAACAAATATATCAAACAATAATTGTCCCGCTTTCCACTGGGCTATGTTCACTGTTACGTCTTCGTGCTTATTTTAACATTTTGATATTTAATACATCTATTACACAAATTAAGCTACTATTGGTTTTGCAAGAAACATTGCTAAGAACACCTTTTTATGGCTCCACAATGTACTATTGTGGATCATTGACCATCAAACTTATGTTTTCCTCCTAGCATCTACTAGTTAGTTGAACCTAGGGGAAATCTAGAAGCAAGAGACATGGATACCAAACTACCAACATAAAGGGGAAAATCATATTCTCCTTTACTTTGGTAGTTTTGTATACCTGTCCCTCGCTGCTCAATTTTCTCTAAAGTCAACTAATACATGCCAAAAAGAAATCACAAATTCAATGGTCAAAGATCCACAAGTATGCATTGTGCAACCAGAAGATGTTGATCGTAATGTTTCCAGCATAACTATTGACACGTTAATTGTGTAAATGAATACATCAAACACTAATTGTTTTGCTTTCTACTGAGCTATGTTGACTGTTATGTCTTTGTGTTGATTCTAACATTTTGATATTTAATACATCTATTACACAAATTAAGCTACCATTCATTTTGCAAGAAACATTGCTATCAACACCTTTTTCTAGCTCCACAATGTACTCTTGTGGATCATTGACCATCAAACTTGTGTTTTCCTCCTAGCACTTACTAGTTAGTTGACTCTAGGGAAAATCTAGAAGAGACATGAATACTAAACTGTCAACATAAAGGTAAAATTCTTATTCCCCTTTACTTTGGTAGTTTTTTATTCATGTCCCTTGTTGCTCGGTTTTCTCTAAAGTCAACTAGTACATGCCAAAAGGACAACACAAATTCGATGGTCATAGATCCACAAGTATACATTGTGCAACCAGAAGATGTTGATCGTAATGTTTCCAGCATAACTATTGACACATTAATTGTGTAATGAATATATCAAACACCAATTGTTCCACTTTCTACTGAGCTATATTGACTGTTACGTCTTTGTGTTGATTCTAACATTTTGATGTTCAATACATCTATTACACACATTAAGTTATCATTGGTTTTGCAAGAAACATTGCTATGAACACATTTTTCTAGCTCCACAATGTACTCTTGTGAATCATTGATCATCGAACTTGTATTTTCCTCCTAGTATGTACTAGTTAGTTGACTCTAGCGGAAATCTAGAAGCAAGGGACATGAATACAAAACTGTCAACATAAAGGGGAAAATCATATTCTCCTTTACTTTGGTAGTTTTGTATTCATGTTCCTTGCTGCTCGGTTTCCTCTAAAGTCAACATAGCCAAAAGGACAACACAAATTTAATGGTCATAGATCCACAAGTATGCATTGTGCAATCAGAAGATGTTGATCGTAATGTTTCCAGCATAACTATTGACACGTTAATTGTGTAATGAATATATCAAACACCAATAGTTCCACTTTCTACTAAGCCATGTTGACTGTTACGTCTTTGTGTTGATTTTAACATTTTGATGTTGAATACATCTATTACACACATTAAGCTATCATTGGTTTTGCAAGAAACATTGCTATGAACACCTTTTTCTAGATCCACAACGTACTCTTGTGGATCATTGACCATCGAACTTGTATTTTCCTCTTAGTATGTACTAGTTAGTTTACTCTAGCGGAAATCTAGAAGCAAGGGATATGAATACAAAACTGTCAACATAAAGGGGAAAATCATATTCCCCATTACTTTGGTAGTTTTGTATTCATGTCCCTCGCTGCTCGATTTCCTCTAAAGTGTACTAGTACATGCCAAAAGAAAAGCACAAATTTGATGGTCACAGATCTACAAGTATGCATTGTGCAACCATAACATGTTGATAGTAATGTTTACAACAGAACTAATGACAAATTAATTGTGTAATAAATATATCACACACTAATTGTTCTGCTTTCTACTGAGCTATGTTGATTGTTATGTCTTTGTGTTGATTTTAACATTTTGATGTTCAATACATCTATTACATGAATTAAGCTACCATTGATTTTGCAAGAAACATTGCTATCAACACCTTTTTCTAGCTCCACAATGTACTCTTGTGGATCATTGACCATCGAACTTGTGTTTTC
>Ga0099825_1008325_pt1 | contig 12302 bp, 5 predicted proteins | sample SiratroredBW_FD_76838 | JGI IMG/M metagenome (GOLD analysis project Ga0099825, IMG submission 76838) | Root nodule microbial communities of legume samples collected from California, USA - Siratro red BW | ecosystem: Host-associated > Plants > Roots > Nodule | place: USA: California | collected...
CTAACAGTTCCAAAGACTATATATATATATATATATATATATATATATATATATATATATATATATATATATATATATATAAACAAACATATATAAAAAAAAAATTTTTTTTTTTTATAAATATAAATTTATCTTTATATTTTTTTTTTTATTTATTATATATATATATATATATATATATATATATATATTATATTTTTCTTTTGTGATTGACTCGGTTTTGTTTTTGTTTCTTTTGGAGTCAACTCGTTTGATAAAAAGTCGAGTATTTATTTTTATAAATAAAATAGTAAGATGATTTTTTTACTTTTCTGACCTTTATCCCCTCATTATTCTTTTTGTACGAATTAAACTTGCTCTCTTGAAATGATATAAAGTGATGGAATATGGTGAAATCAATTTATTTTTATATATTTAACAATACACCATTTGGATAGAAAAATATTGAACTTAGAATTAAAAAAACACATAAATTCACACATTTTATTATTTAATATTAAAACGGTTGTCCTGTATCATCAATTAACTTTGGATAAACTAATAAAAAGATTTAGTGTTTTTTGCTTATGATTAGGTATACGAAGGTTGTCCTAACTTTTCAATTTGATATTTTTATATCAAATTATTTTGTTAATGTCTTTTTAATTTTAATTTTGAAATTATTTTTATTTACAATTTGAAACTAAACTAATTATTGGGCAGAGTAGAACAGTTGGGATCCACTAGAAAATATTATTTTATTCAAAACCTGACACCAGCAAAGTAATCATCACACAGGAAGAAAATATTAAAGAAAGCTTTTCAAGGTACACTCCCCTATAAGTACTGTATAATTAAAATCCCCAATGCATTATTGTTGTTTTTGTAATGTAAACCACTTAAAAATTAATATCCTAAAACATGTTAGAAAAGGATTATCAAATATCAATTTGAATATTTCAAATTTTATAATGATAAATAAAAAAAATACTTGTATTACTTTCTATTAACTAAGATTTGCTGTGAAACTTTACAGATGGACAAGGCTTATGTACTTCGTGAAGCTGTGAATTACACAAAACAGCTTCAAGAGAGAGTGAAAGAGTTGGAAAATCAAAACAATGACACAAGAGTAGTACATCATTCATCAGCATTGGTAAGAAAATCTGAAGCCTCCTCAAATAAAAACAATGAAACAAACAAAGAATCACTGTTTGAGGTTGAAGCAAGAGTCCTGGATGAGGAAGTACTCATTGGAATCCATTGTGAGAAGCAAAAGGACATTATCTGCAACATACTTGCCTTGCTTGAAAAGCTCCATTTTTCCCCAACCAGTAGCAGTGTATTACCCTTTGGCAATTCTACTCTTATAATCCACATCATTGCTCAGGTATCAAACACCATTCATGAACCCAAATAATAGAATACACTCACAAGTACTATGATGTGAAATTATGCAGATGCATTATTTGTAATTTTCTGCTATGATGCAGATGGATGAGGAATGCAGAATGAGCATGGATGAGCTAGTGAAGAATCTGAGAGAGTATCTGTTGGATGTGTATGACATGCAACAGTGAGTTTGTGATCCGTGCTAGTGCATCAAAGAAGCTCTCGGATTGTATAACTGAGAAAAAAATATATCAACTTTTTTTATTCTACTGTATGCTGGACTCAGAATCTGAGCTTGGAGGTTTGGTTTGATTTTGCCTATAAAACAATAGAAACATGTGAACATGTTTTTTAATATTCACTTGCTATAGTGTAAAGATCTTAGTTTTGTGTACATGAAAATAATGCTGTCTTCATTCAACTATGGCTGATATGAGTTAGAGAAAACAACTAAGAGAGGGTTCAATCAAGTGTGCAATTTGGAGCTGAAGAAAATAAATAAAAAGACCTCAATGTTAGTTGGGCATAATTTATTCAAAATACTTCCTGTGATCCATAATTATTGTAAGTTTAGTTATTTGAAATAAATTTAAATTAACCGATGTTAAGACCTCAATGAAGTGTTTTTTTTTTTATTATTATTTTTCTGATTTGGTTTTTGTTTAGAGATTCTTTTATTTAAGAGGTAAAAACTATTTTAGAAAAAATATTTAAGAAAATATATTTGTAATTATTCTTAATAATATACGTAAAAAGTCTTAATGTGTGTAATCGTTACCAGTACGAACATATAGACGCGTAATATAATTAAAAATCAATTAACAAAATTATTAAAATAAAAAGTATTATTAAATTATTTAATATTGGTTATCTAATGTTTATGATTTATGTTATGAAATGTTAATGTTATTACTATGCATTAAATGTATGATGCCGTTGTGTCTCGAGGACTACATAAGATCTTTCATCTCGTTAGTGAATATTTAAAATTAAACAAGACTCGAAAAAAAAGTATTGAGTAATATAATCAAAGCTCAAACATTTCAAAATCTTGTTTACTACTTTCATCTTTTAATTGAAGTCCTCTTGTATGGGATGTTATTTTTGTAAGATATGAGTACCACCTAAAACATATGTTACTAAAGATTGCACTGTGATTTTAGTACTCAAGATTTAGATGATATGATTTTATAAAGTTGCTGTGGAAAATGGTTTTGTTAATGAGGAAGAACAAAAAGGAGGGAAAATGTATAGTGAAGGAAGAAGAAAATGGACGTGATGTAGAAAAAAATCAAAACGTTACCATCGACAATCGTATTTGACAATAGGAAATGGTGATCGAAAAGATTGATCAAAGGAAGTTGGAACAGGGGAAGTAAAAATTGATGTGATCACTAACTCATTGTTTGATCTTTATGAAATATGAAGGAGGTGAGAAGAAATGGAGATAAGTGAGGAAAATAAATATTTTATAATATTTTTGGTAGAGAAGAAATGAATAAAAGTCTAAAAAGTGGTGGATTAAATTTAAAGGTGTTAAAATTTGTTTCATGATAAGAGACAAAAAGACAAAGGAAATAACTTAAATATAAAAGATGATAATAATAACAATAATAATAATTAGAATTTCATCTATACAATAAAATAAAACATGAAAGAACTTATATAGGGCTATGCTTCATAGATTCAAATATATCTAAGAACATGTAGACATCAAGAAAATTAAGAGCGTGAAATTAATTAAGAATAATAATAAGCTTGAAAAAAAACAGAGTTAGAACAACCATATAACAATATAATTAAAAAAGGATATAGAAAAGAATGATGTCCTCCGAATCCAATTGATAAAAATTTCCCTCGTGAATTGAGAAGAAACGTCCATAAACATTATTTGATTTTGCTTCATCGGATGGTCAATTTTACCCAATGTTATTGAGCTTTTCCTGGACAATTATATATATATATATATATACACATTAATAATTATGTACATGAAGTATATTAGTAATTAAAATATATGAAATAAAAATATTTAAATAATACTATTTTTTTTGTACTGAAGAAATAAAATAATATGTAAATAAAAATAATACAATAAAATATTATAGTGAAAATTATTTTTTTAACCAAATACCGTTTTTTACTGTATTTTTTATTTCTCTTCAATTAAATAATTTTAATTTTAAATTTATTTTTCATTTTTTTTTCTATATCGAATAGAGCATAATCATACTGGTTTAATATTTTTTAACTTCACTTTCTAAGATTCTTTTTAAATGTTCAAGTTTTTTTAATCAGAAATCAATGAATTCTATAAATTTACTTAATTAGTAAATATTTATAAGATTTTTTATTTTATTTTTATATCACAATACATATATAAAATAATTAAAGATTAATATATATATATATATAAAGTAATTCATGTTTTCTTAACTTTAAAAAAAAAATATTTCCAAAATATTTGGAAAAGGAAACAAGAGCGTAATGGATTATCGTGAGGTTCTTTATGTACATTGAAGTCAATGTCTCATGAAGCTTCTGTGGCTATCAATATTGCATTTAATATTGACATGAAAATTAGATAAACTTTCGGATATTTGTCCAATTCATATATAACTTGATTAAGAAAGTTTGTTTTGACTCGTTGGTTCTTCTTGTAATTGGGAACCAGGTTCCACAAAAATCTAATCACTCTAATTTCTATAGCAAAATCACAAATTTCTTACTTCTGATAATTATTAAAATTATAAATATTTAAATTATTTAAAATTTCACATTCTCTAATTTTCCAATCTTAAACATTCCACAAAATTTTACCAGTCCTGAAAATAATATTCATGATCTGAAAAAACTACATATAGGAGAAGATAAGAAAGAAAATCAAACTTCAAACGTGGTACTTCACTTGAAAAGCTTCCAATTCCTAATTATCAGAACAATTGTTTGATTCAATTTAGCACATTCTGTGAATTCAAACTCAATAAGCGTCCCCTTAGTGCTTTTATTAGGTCACCAATCGTCATGTTACATTCGTCATTCATCTGCACACAAATAAAAAAAAAATCACAATTTATAAGATTGTACCAAGAAACAAAAATAAGATTGCAACAAGTTTTTCTATAATTAAAAAAATGAAATAATATTTTTATATATTAACACTAATTTATTTAAAAAGTATATATAGTTGTTTATTGTGAATGTATCCAAGGTCTATAAATGTGTTTATAGACCTTTATATAATTCTTAAATGTGTTTCCATCTTAACCCATCAATTTTACGTACAAATAGTTGGCAAAATGTCTTAAATGTTTTCTGTTTTATATAAGAGAGGGATAGCATGATGTTAGAAGTGGGAACTTAAAGTGTGAACAAAGATGGATAAGACACTGTTTGTTTGAAAAAATAAATGTTTTGTACCTTAGCAATAATGGTAACTTTAAATGTCGATGTTCCAAACGGTAATACACTCGAACGTGTCATCGAAAGATGAAGATGATTGAGCAGTGACATAACTTTGACCAAAGTGCTGTTTGGACGGTGACAAAAAATTCCTATAAGCACGTCCTGGTCCAAAACTGATATCTTCATTTGTGGAAGTTCTTGTTCCACATGATCATTTATGGAAAGGATTGGTTTCACACACTCCTCTCTCTTTAGATTTTCTAGCTCTTTCACTCGTTCTTGAAGTCGTTTCACATAATTCACAGCCTCACGTACTACACTGGCCTTGTCTGTCTGAAAACATATTTAATTCATGTATCATTGAAAAGTCACGTCATAGAAGGTTCTAGGGCTACACTTGTCAACTATTTGTGTTTTCACAAACACAGTGTTTCGAAGATAAACACAAATATTTTTTATTCAAGGGTTTTGATCACGTTGAAATGGTTGAGAATTATTCATATTACTTAATATGTAAATGTTGCAGATCCTCAACTTTTAGATGGCGTAGGTTTTAGACTTTATATGTTTAAAAATAGGATAAAGTTAATTTGACACTCTCATTCTCGAAAAACTCTCATCTGATATTGATCTTTATTAATAAAATAATAATATATAAGTGCCATATGTGTGTAAAAAATAAAAGTAATGTGAAAATATGACCATCTTTAAAATATGTAAAATCACCAATCTAACACTGTGAATGAAATGTAAATTTGTTATTTTTCTTGAAAGTAACGGGGCCCATTTGGATAAATATTATTTTGACTTTTTTTTCGTCTAATTTTTTAATTTAGACCTTGAAAAAATGGACCAAATTGGTGCAGTTTTTTTTTTTTCAGAACTTTAATGTTTTTCAACTCAAAATTAAGATTCACCGAAAAAATTTTAATCTTTATTATAAAGATAACGGAGCTATTTAATTACAACCTTAACAAAAATTACACCATAGTTTTATGCTTTTTAAAAAAACAATATGATTAGGAATGCTATTTTTAGATATATTAAAAAAATACTGAGTTAGAATTTAACATTTATGAAAATATTTTCAAAATTAAATTGATGAGAGCAACGGTTTAATTAGAATAAATTATAAGTTTAAAAATCTGACATCTTGCAAACTAATTGAAAGCTATATTTGATGTATAATATTTTTAGGAGAAAGCACAATATATATCCACTCTTATAACATGAATGAAAACAAAAGAACTAATAAAGAAACGACACTTGTTGAAAAAATCAACAATAATATCTCTACGTGTATTCTTTGAGATATTATAAACTAAAATGTGGTGTTCCTAAATTTTATTCCTGAAATTGTTTTTGCAAGAAACACACCCTTCAGGATTTTGTGATGTTAAAAACTCAAATGGGGCAACGGAACTTACCTTCTCTAACCCTGGAATCATGGCTGAAAGTTCTAAAATGGTCTTAGTCAATTCCTCTCTCCTTTTTCTCTCAGCCAATACGTGATTTGGTGTTCTTGGGATCGTTTGGCTCTGTGACATGCTTTTGGAAGAGTGGTTTCGATTATGTGCTTCAAAATTAGGGTTATCAAAACACAAAACATAGCCATTAGGAAATGATGAAGGTTTCGAGTTCAAGTTACTTTGAAGGGAGGAAGAAGATGGATTGCTTTCGGGAGAGAAAGAGAGTTGCTGAACAATGATGTCTTCATTGCAATGCATCATGTGGCCTTGGTTGAAGAAATCATCCATTTCCTATCATTAACAAATGAAAACAAAATGTGAATATCATGTATATAAGAGCCATGCTGAATAGTAATTTGTGTTTATAAATTAGTTCATAAAGCTATCATATGAGAAGCTTCAAATAACTATAAAATAAAAATGAGTGTCCTTACCCATTGAGAAATCAAGCCATGACATGAATCCTCCATTGTTAGCATAAGAGGTAAGGCTTTGAGCACAGCCAAGAGAGTTAATGAAGTGATGGAGTTGGTGGGGGTGGTGGATAGAGCAAATGTACATTGTAACTTAAACAACAATTTTATAGGTACCGAAGAATAAAACGAAAAAAATTGAAATAAACTGGATTTCAATGGGATTTAAAATTGTCATTAAAAAAATAAAAATTACCGATAAAACAAATTTATTAAAAATATTTAAAATTTATCGGTAAATTAATTATATGTAAATTTATTGACGAATTTCGAAGTCCATAAATAATTATTGATGAATTTTTGACGTTACCGTCAGATTTGAATAAATCCGTTGGTAATTATTGATGAACTTAAAAATCCATTGAATAATGATATTTTATCAATAGATAAAGTTTTATAGATAAAATTCTGTTAATAATTTAACTTTTTCTTATATTGTATTTATCATTTAATCAGTGCTTTTTACATTTCTAAGTTAATAGTAAATTTTGGATTAAATTACACTTTTTATTCATAAGTTTTAATTAGACTATATATCTTTAAAAGAATTATTTTGTAATTTAGTTTATAAATTTGAGTCAGTAGAGTTTGTTAAAATAGTTATTAATATTTTTATCAGAATATAGAATTTTAACTCACTTTTTACTTGCATTAAAAAATGAATTTTAATAAACATCTATTTAATTACAACTTTAGAACCGTTATTAAAATAGACAATTAAAACAATTAAACTTCAAACATAGGATAGTATGAAAATATTATAAGAGTATAATTTCAAAATATAATTCAAAGAGTATAATATCAGAAGAACATGAAATCTAAATATAATTCAAAATGCATAATAATTCATAACTATTAATTAAACTTAATATATATATATATATAAGCATAAAAAAGATTTAAGATAACCCAAGAACGAAGTTTGATGTAGTGGTGGCATGAGAAACAAATGGGAAACATTGACGGCAACAGCACAAGGCTTTAGAAAAGTAACATTGATGGCGCGAGTCTTTAGTGGTTAGCGAACAACAACATGCCTCCTGTACTTATTCACAACGACAATGGTAATTCAAGTACACTAAAAAATAAATAATAACAAAGAGAAGTCCAATAAGAGAAAGAAAATATAAAAATAAAACAAAAACAAAATTGTTTATGACAACTACAATGTAATAGTAAAATGACTATATTATATAAATTAAAATAAAATATATATTATAATTTTCATGATCAAATTAAATTCTTTATTTATAAATTTAGATGACTATTGTTTTTACAAAGATATAGAGAATCTTCCGTCTTATAGTATTTGATCTTAGATGTAGTTTTTCGTCTTGAATGTGGTATTCGATTTTTATAGAAAGATATGAGAGAATATTGTAAAAGATATTCTGATAATAAAATCAGTATAAAGATGTCGAACTAACAATTTAAGAAAATGAATTTTGGTACCTTGACTTGACTTGTTGTATTATATTTATACGAGTCAAACTGTAAATATTATGATTGATAGATAATTCAGAAGAGAACAACTTTTAATAATCTACTACAATTAACTATTATTTAGTAAGCTGACACTGTTATACTATATTGTGACCAAATACATATCCATCAATTCTCACTACAACTATCTAAAAAATAAACTTAGTAAAAGAAGGGAAATTGATTACTAGAAAAGTATAAAAAATTAAAATTAATAAATGAAGTTGTATGAACATGCAATTAGGTCATAACTAATTACTTAAGAGACTTTAATCACGGAGCCATTGTATAATTCTAATCCCTTCATATACAAGTTTTTTTCATCTTACACAGTAAACCAATAAAAGAATCAATAAATATAACTTTTTAGTAATGAAACAACTATTTATGCCATTAACAAATAAAAGAAAAATCAATAGATATAAGTTCCAAACCCTATCATTATTGCAGACTGGTATTATATATGGTGACTTTCTGGAAACAAAATGTACTAAGGTGATAGTTATGTCTTGTCATCATCAAAAAAACATTGTACTTGAAGAAATTATAATATATAATTACTGAAAGAATAGTACCGTTAATTGATTTGAAACGAATATCGAGGTTCCTGGAGTGGAACATGCAATTGTCCTGAATTGAAGAAGACCTCATTAAATATTATTTTGTGGTACAACTAGTAGAGACAGTAGACCATTTCCTAACTTCACTAATATTTTTATATTAAAATGTTACAATACATCATTATAAATAAAATAAATATAACATTTTATAAGCAAATCTTATTATAAACAAATTTAAATTAATATAAAGTATCATTTTATAAAATGTCACTAAAAGATAACCTTTTTTAATTTAATAAATTTTTTAAATATTTTCTTTTTTATCATTCTTTCATTTTTGTTTTTTACTTTTAGAGTTTTGTTTTTTTTTTCATTTTTTTATGTTTGTTTCTTTTATTCATGTTTATTTTTTTAATCTTATTCATTCATTATTAGTATCATTAATATCTTATTGATCATTTTTATTGTTTTTTTTTTAAATGTGGGTAAGCTTTTCTGATTTTTTATTTCATATTTATAAAATTCGGACATGGTGTGTTTCGTGTTCGACACGTATCAGATACTAACACTCGTATACACATATCAATAAAAATATTTAACTCAAAAGATATATTTTTAGATATTTGACAATTCTAACACCGTTTTAACACAATTTTAATGACTTTTTAAAAAGTCATTAACTTATTGAATGAGTTTTTATAATAATTATATAAATAAGAAATAAATCCTATATATAATTAGGAATATTTAAATTATATATATTTATTTTTATTTTTTGGATTTTAAATGAATTAAATTTATTTTTATATATTTGACTAACTTTGTTCATAAATAATTTTTAAATACATAAATCTTGATTATTAATCTATATAATTAATTATAGTGATGTAATAAATAGATTTATATCTCTTGTTTTATATTTTAAAAATTACAGTGTTGAAGTGCTGAATATCTATATATGTGTCTATATAAGTATTTGTGTTATATAGTTTACCACTCGCGTTATTGTGGGTGAGGATACTCAAACATAGATATTTGAATTTGATCTTTGATATCACATATTTCATTTTATTTTTACAATCAGGCATGGTCTTTCATTTCTTGAAATGGTGGCGCAAACTACTAGCACTAGCACAAACGAGGACGATGGATGAAGCCACGACGACGATTATGAAGATGTGGACTTCTTGATAACGATAACGATAATTAACAGGTAATTCTTAATCTTGATATTTGTATTTTCATCTTTAGCGTTCTATTATTTCATCTAAATGAAGTGCATTTTTGTATTTTTATTTTGTTTCAGGATTCTTCATTGGCCTATTTTGATATTTAGCATTTTATGATTTCATCTTATGAAGTGCATTTTCGTATTTTTATTTTGTTGCAGGATTCTTCACCGGCCTTCATAAGTTATCTTTGCTGCTAGTTTAGATTTCGCTTCTTAAACTTCATTTTGGTGTTTATGTCTATTATCGAGATTTTGTCTTTATCACTATGTGTTTGTCCTTAAAGTATAGTTTACCTTGTATGTTTTTTTTTTTACTATTTGGTGGTTATAATATGAAAATAGTATTGATTCTGAAGTTAGCAAGGGTGACAAGGTTAAATTAAGGAAAACATATCTATTGTAAAAATAAATATAAATTGTAAAAATAAAATACGTAAGAGATCTGGATGTATAAAATTACTTGTGATAGTGTAAATTACTTGTGATGTCATTTAAATTTAGTTTTGTACAGTATTTGTTTTTTAAGCAAACTAGATCTATTTGTCCATTTGTCAAGGGTGATCAATCTTCTAAAAACAAGGCAAAAGAAAGATATTTTACAAAATATCTTGAATATGTTGTAATTTGATTGGAAAATTGTATTTTATGCGTTAAAATGTTATTTAAATTTTTGAAAAATGTTACCAAGTTACAGCAAATAATTACAATAACAACAATAAATTTTGCATCTGAATTTCTAGTGATAGTTTACAAGGTGGACAAATAATAAGTAAATTTGATTAATCTAATTTGTGTGGGATACTATTTTTTTTAGATTTAATGCGCATCTACTGAAACATATGTTATTAAAGATTGAAGTGTAATTTTGGTACTCAGGATTTAGATTATATGATTTTATAAAGATGCTGTGGAAAATGGTTTTGTGAAGGAGGAATAACAAAAAGGAGGAAATTGTAATAGTGAAGGAAGAAGAAAATCGATGTGATGTAGAAAAAGTTCAAAACATTACCATCGAAAATCGTCTTTGAAAATAGGGAATGGTGATCGAAAAAAATGATCAAAGGAATGGTGAAGTAAAACCTCTAGTAAAACCACAAAGTCATTGTTTGATCTTTGTGAAATATGATGGAGGTGAGAAGAAATGAAGGGAAGTGAGGAAACAAATATTTTATATATGTTTTTGGTAGATAAGAAATGAATAAAAATTAAGATGTAGTCGATTAAATTTAAAGTTGTTAAAATTTGTCTCATGATAAGAGAGACAAATAAACAAAGGAAACTTAAATATAAAAAAAATAATAATAAAAATAATTATAATTTCATCTATAGAGTAAAATTAAACATGAAGAAACTTATATAAGGTTATACTTAATAGATTCAAATAAATTTTAGACATTAAGAAAATTAAGGGTGTGAAATCAATTAAAATAATATTTTAAATTCTTAACATATTCAAAAGTGAATGGAGAGGAGATGGTTATATATAACCTCCTCGGTATTTCAATAAAATAACATTGAAAATTCATTTGAAAATAGAATCTATTTCTTTGACAGAAAGTAAGTGTTTTCTGTAATTTGCTATAATTTTCATGTTTTTTTTTAAAGCATCACGTTTTCTATACTCTTCATAGTTTTTTTTTATTAAAGGTCCACGTCAGCTAAAAATATAACTGCCAAATTATAATATATAAATTTTATTTTATTAATTAATTTTGTGAAATGAAATTAAAATTAAATTTTATTACTTTAATATGATAATTTATTATTAAAAGTTTATCTTAATTAAAATGAGCTGAATATATTATATCACTTTTTATTAAAATTTCTTTATTCTCACGATTATAATACCTTTAATATTAAGAAACATATTGAAGATTCAACATGGATTATCTATTTACGCAATGTTGTTGAGCTTTTGTTCCTGGACAATTATATATATAATTAAACATTAATAATCATGTACATGAAGTATATTAGTAAATAAATTTAATATATCAAATAAAATTATTTAAATAATACTATTTTTTATACTGTAGAAATAAATATATAAATAAAAGCAATAGAGTAAAATATTATAATAAAAATATTTTTTAAACCAAACAACGTTTTTCACTCTATTTTTTTATTTGTCTTCAATTAAATAATTTTAGTTTTAACTTTATGTTTCATTTTCTCTTCTATATCGAATAGTGCATAATCATAGTGGTTTAATATTTTTTTAATCTCACTTTCTAAGATTCTTTTGAAGTGTTTAAGTTTTTTTTATCAGAAATCAATGAATTCTATAAATTTCCTTAATTTAATAAAATAC
>Ga0099825_1008329_pt1 | contig 12298 bp, 16 predicted proteins | sample SiratroredBW_FD_76838 | JGI IMG/M metagenome (GOLD analysis project Ga0099825, IMG submission 76838) | Root nodule microbial communities of legume samples collected from California, USA - Siratro red BW | ecosystem: Host-associated > Plants > Roots > Nodule | place: USA: California | collected...
TGAAACCCAAAATTAATTTTTTTTATCTTTTTGAATTATTTGAAAAAAAAAAAATAAAAACTCACGAAAAACTTTTAAATTTTAAATTTAAAAAAAAAAAAAACCCAAAATATATTATGACACCTAGAAAAAGAAAAAGAAAACTATATAAATTCTTATAGGTCATATAATGTGATAGAAAAAAAAAAGCAAAATCATAAATTAAAAGTGAGTATTTAAAAATAGACTTAATTAAGTTTTAGATCACTGCTAAATTTAAATATATTAACTGAATTCTTATTACATCTGTTTATTTTATTAAGCACTTAAACTTTTTATATTTTTTATTTGAGTTATTGTTATTCAAATTTTTCCTTAAATGATTAATAATTTTCTGGATTGTCATGCTTTTCAGTGACTTCTAGGACATTATTCACAACAACCAAAATTACTTATCATTTTGTATTAATCGTAATATTATTTTTTATTAATTATAAAACTTCATTTTTTAACATATAAAAACAATAACGTTAGAAGACAATAATCACATTATCCCGTAAATAGAAAAGTTAAATGACTGATACATAATTAATAAATATAAAAATATCTACTTGTATAATTATTTATGTTTATTTTTAAGGTATGAATGTTTAAAATAGTGTACTATTAATTACGTTTATAAGAAAATATACTAATTATTTATTTAAACTTATGAACTTAAAATTTAATTAAATCTTAAAAATAGTGTACCTACACATATCATTATTTATATTTATTTTATAAGGTATTAATGTTTTAAAGAATGTACTATTAATTATGTTTATAAGAAAATATACGAATTGTTTATTTAAATGTATAACAGAGATGAAACCTCATTATTTATATTTATTTTATAAGGTATGAATGTTTTAAAGAATGTACTATTAATTATGTTTATAAGAAAATATACGAATTGTTTATTTAAATGTATAACAGAGATGAAACCAATAAGATTGTAAGAATATTTTGCTAAATTTTTTTACTCAGTAATTAATTCATTATTGTTTTTAATGTATGAGAAAATCTTAAATGAAAAATAAGTTGAAATGGAAGGAGTAATTTGTAAATTTAAGAGAAGAGAGAGTTTAACCTAGGGTTTTTACATGAAAGAAAATAACGCTTTCTCACATTTGTACAGTAAGCTAAAATGATCACAATACAACACTCTTTATACACGTACAAAAATGGCTAAAGCAAAACCATAAATGGTGATGCATCACATATCACTGGATGAGTCGATGCTTATGCCTCGTATCTGAAGGTTGTCTAGCTTCCTGGGTCTCCTGTAATATTTCAACAACAGAGAACAGCAAACAACGCTGACGGAGGAAGCAGCCATAGCAGCTCCAGCAATCCATGGTGGCAATCTGAACCTTGTTGAAGGGAAAAGAACTCCAGCAGCAATTGGGATTCCAAGCAAGTTATAACCCAAAGCCCAAACGTAATTCAGGCGTATACGGGAAAATGTTTTTCTGGAAAGGTCAATAGCAGTTATGACATCTTCCAAGTTGCTCTTCATCAGGACAATATCAGCAGCCTCAATAGCAATGTCTGTACCAGCACCTATTGCCATTCCCACATCCGCTGCCACCAGTGCAGGTGAATCATTGATACCATCCCCCACCATAGCCACAGTGCAACCAGAAGCCTGAAAGAGAAAAACAAGTGATTCAATATGTTGCAACAGCTAATATATTCCTCTGAAGCAGTACAAACAACTGTGGAAGTGAGATTCAGGCACAAGCATTGAAGTTTATGGGATATAAACCAGTAATCAAGCCAGGGAGTTTGAAAAAGCAATGTCAGAGACAAAATTACACTAGTACTGACTACTGAACATAAGGAAAAGATATACGAGTATTTCTTAGTTACCTTCCATGAATGAAGAAATAGTTATCTAGTTATGGTTTGAAATAAGGTGGTATCATTTTCAACTTCAAGGCCCAGAACTATCTTCTTATTGGTGAATAACTAATTTCTTAAAAATAAGATGAAAATATGTAATCATTATGCATTCGTACCTGCAAGTCTTTCACTTTCTCTGCTTTTTGATCCGGTTTAGCCTCTGCTATAACATTCTCAATTCCTACTTCCCTCGCAATAGAACTGGCCGTTCCGAAGTTGTCCCCAGTCACCATAATGCTCTTGATTTTCATTGATTTGAGGATGGAAATGACTTCTTGAGCACCTGGTTTCAGTGGATCGGATATGGCTAAAACTCCTGCCACTTTCCCATTTATAGATACCAATATTCCTGTTTGAGCCATCTTTTCGGCTTCAGCAAGCATATCTTCAGCTTCAACAGGAATTGCAATGTTATGGTCAGCCAACAAGCTCTTATTACCCACCAATATTTCTTTGTTATGAACAGTGGCCTTTACTCCATGTCCTGTAATGGAAACAAAATCTCGTGCTTCTGGCCAAGAAGGGTTCTCTTCATCTCTAAATTTTTTGGCATACTCAACAACGGCCTTGGCCAATGGATGCTCACTATTCACCTGAGATAGGCAAGTTAAAGTAAGGGCAATTTTAATGGCATGCATATGCATCTATAATCCATGAATTTTAAAAGCATTTAAGCAACTTAAAAAGAAAAAAAGCTATCATAATCAGAAAACAAACCCTTATTTACTATAACTATTCACTAGGCTAACCATTCGAGAAGCAGATAGGGGGAGATGATTACCTCAGTTGCAGCCACAAGTTCGTAGAATTCCCGGAGCACCATTTTTGTCAATAATTCTGTTCTCACTATCACAGGTTTCCCGACAGTGAGAGTACCCGTCTTATCGAAAACAATGCAGTTCACCTAGAAGACAGTCATAAACATATTCACGTGTAAGTAAAATACAGCCAAAATCTTGAAAGCTTTTACAGATGACACAGCATACGGCCAATGACCAATTTGTCCATTTTAACTTTCAACAAAGTGCAGAGAGATAGGAATGAAGCACAAGAAAAATCAGCTTGATATTTGATACTGATATCCAAAAAACCTATTTACCTTCACCTAGCATAACATTAACAAACAACAGTACTTCATCTTGAGAACTGAGAAATGATATGAAGTGAACACATTAGCTGATACTCCTTTCCTAAAAGGCTAAAACATATTTGATGTTGGATTAGGTTGCAGAAATGGCTCTCAAACACCACTTGATATTAATGGTTTTTCCTATGTTTATTTTCTTCTTGCCACTTTATTAACTGTTCAATTCTTAGCCGATCGATAAAGACAAAGTAAATCCAGAATTCAAGGGACTGATCAAATGTGAAATGCTGACCTTATGTGCACTCTCTAATGCCTGCCCTCCTTTGATGAGCACACCCTGAGATGCACCAACTCCAGTCCCAACCATAACCGCAGTTGGCGTCGCTAAACCCAAAGCACAAGGGCAGGCTATGACCATAACAGATATTCCAAACTGCAAAGCAAGCTCAAAGCTGTCCATTGAAGACGGTATCCAAGACTTTGGGTAAACATGATATCTTCCCGCCAAAAACCAGGCAAGCCAAGTCGTGAACGAGATCACAATCACCTGCATAGGAACATCCATCCATCCCATTAGGCCCTCATCCTCCGCAAGCACAAACAATGATTCAACAAAACAAACAAATTCCTTCATTTTCATGACATAAAACAATTAATAATTACCAGAGGCACAAAGTATTTGGATATGCGATCAGCAAACTTCTGCACAGGTGCTTTGGCCATCTGCGCTGACTCCACAAGGCGAACAATCTGAGAAAGAGCACTCTCCGATCCTACCCTCGTCGCCTTAATATGCAAAACTCCATTCTCATTCACAGTCCCTCCAATAACAGTGTCCCCTTTCCTCTTCGCCACGGGACGCGCTTCCCCCGTGATCATGCTCTCATTCACGTGACTCTGCCCCCACACAACAAACCCATCGGAAGCCACTTTCGCCCCAGGAACAACCTTAATCACATCATTCTTCTGCACCAACCTGCTATCAATCTCCTCCTCCCCAACAACATTCCCATCAGAGTCCAAAGTCAGCAAAACCGCCGTGTCCGGTGTCAAGTTCATGAGCTTCGCAATCGCATCAGACGTCTTCCCCTTCGCCAAAATCTCGAGATACTTCCCAAGCAGAATGAACGAAATAAGCATCGCACTAGTCTCGAAGAAATCACCCCCCTCAAAATGCGGAGAAGTAGCAGCTCTCAAAACAGAGTAAACAGAGTAAAAATACGCTGCGTTTGTCCCCAACGCAATGAGAACATCCATGTTCGCAGAGCCACGGCGTAACGATTTATAAGAACCGTAGTAAAACCGCCAGCCGAGTACGAACTGAACCGGCGTGGACAGCACCCACCGTGTAACCTCCCCCACGGTAAGCATGTTTACTATTTTTGCATCAAAAACGTCCTTAATTCCAGGGATATACATAAACACCATGGAGGTTAGAAACACAGGAATAGTAAACACCAAGCTCCATAAGAAAGATTTATAATACCGCCTTGTTTCCTCTTGTCTGTGAGAGTTTCTCTGTCCTTGTTCGGTAGGATATATCTTCGCCTTGAAATTCCCATTCCCTGTTTGCTGAATCACGTTGATCAAATTTCTGGGTCCTGTGAGGTCCGGTCTGTAAGAAACCGATATTTTGCTGAATTCCACGGTAAAGTCCACCACAAGGACTCCTGGAAGTGTCCGCAGAGAATCTAGAATTAGTTTCATGGAAGCGTCGTCGGTTACCGGGCCTTCCACGTGAAGGTCTATCTTGGTAAGGTCTTCGCTTGAGCTAATGAGCACGGCTTCGAATCCGGCATCTTCTATGGCTTGCAGAATGTCGTTTGGAGAGAGGAGGAGATTTGGGTTGTAGTGGACTTGGGCCTCTTCGGTGGCCAGGCCCACGTGGGCTTCGAGGACCCCGTGAAGGCCTTGTAAAGCGGATTCTAGCGTGGAGGAGCAGGAGGTACAGGTCATGCCTTTGATTTGGATGCGGCATACTTTAACGGATTTGTCGTCAGTGCCGTCGCTGAGTAAGAGCGCTTCGAAACCCGCGTCTTCGATGGCCTCGCGAATGGTCTCTTCCTGAAAGAACGAAAAAAAAAGTGGAAGAGTGAATGAGAAGAAGAAGGATGGAGAGAGAGTGTGTCTGGCTTACGTTAACGAAAGAGGGGTAGAAGATGACGTGGGCGCGGTTGTTGAGGACGTCGACGATGGCTTCGCGGATCCCGGGGAGGCGTTTGACGGCCTTCTCGACGGATCCGGCGCAGGCGGCACAAGTCATTCCGACGACGGAGAAAAGGGCGGTGGAGTCTGAAAGCTCCTGGACGGTGGTGGCGGGCTGTCCCTTGGGGTATTTAGGCATGGAGGGGTAGTGAGGTCGCGGCGAGAGGTTTCGCCAGCAACTTAACGCTAACAACTTCGCCATCGCTTTTTTGGACAAGTAGTAAGCAACACCACTCAGGTTCGTAAATTTTAACTCATACCACTACCAGGTACCCTTTTTATATTGTCAACCATGGCAATCTCCCTCCATACGCTTTTGACTTTAAACTGAGACGGCTTCTTTGGTGGGTCCTCTTTTTTCCTTTTTTTAGTCGGTGGGCCATTTACTTACGTGGGCTTAACGCAACTTTGGGTTGGGAGGGCGTTGAAAGTTGGACCAAGCCACTTCACGGCCCAGAATTAGGATTCTTCACAAAGAAGCCCAATACGTTAGGTGAGGGTTATAGAATAGTTGAATTGTATGGTCAGTTTTAATTAGAATAATTGCCTATATATTCTGTCTATTTTTATGCTTTGAAGATTTTATCGAATATGTTCTTTTCTTCTTGGCTTTTCAAATATTTTTATAATTTATTGAGTTAGAAAAAGACAATTCCGTGAAACTATGGAGTGGGTAATACAGTGCCATACCATTGATTGATCCAGAAATCAAAGTTTCTACGTAAATGACTGCATTAGTTATATGAAAATTGAAACGAGAGAAGATGTACAAACACTAGTATTAATGTATACATTTTTTATTGCTTACGGGAGCATTAAGAACTTGTCATCATTGGAACCTTTTGCCATTCTCTCCTTATATATTTTATTTGATTGATTGTGGTATTTCTTTATTGGGCCTCTGAGACGTCACGGATTACGTTTGGAGGCCGGCGGCCGAAGTTGACTTGGATTCTAGAATGAAAGCCCATTCAGTAATAGGCTTGTAAAAATCAACACGTTCAGCCGACCATGGCCCACAATCCAATTCGTATTATTTGGGCCTTATCACCTTGGTTTTTTTATATATACAAGGGGCCAACTATCTGAGAACGTAGATCGTTGATGAAAAGCGGTCCAAATCTTTGGTGCCCAATTCCAAATTGGCAAGCTTACCCCCCACTTAAAAAGAATATAAGATATGCGTCTTCAAAAATAACAAATATAACTTTTTTTATTCGTAGAAATTGAATAAATATAGAAACTCTTTTGATTTAAAGTAATAGTTTTAACTGTGTAAGTTTAAGTGTTCTTTCTATATGGAACATATCATATTTATGGAAAATTTTCTTTTTTAATGTTTGTTGGATAAGATTAAGTGATTCGAAAGGTACAAAATATAGATTACTAGAAAAATAAGTTTCAAAATTTAATAAATTAATTCTTGTTTAAACTTCCAAAATTTTGATAACAGAATTATTATTCTTGTCAATTTCGTAAACTTGATAAAAGAAGACATTTTATGACTGATATACTTATCGTCTAATGAATTATCCATGTTACCAACATATCACTTAAAAGGACGACATGACTTTATTACTAAGTAGCTGAATCCTTAAGTTTGAAATGATAGGAAAACATTTATAACAATTGGCATGCATTAATGAATTAATTGAATTAGAGATCAATATAAAAGAAATAATTAAAATCTAAAAAAACAAAGAGAGTCGAATTTAATATGTTAGATTTGAATCTTATAAACCAAAACATATTAGACTCATCTCATATCCCTAACAAATTCGAATTTTATTAAAACGAAAGTACCTAATTAATCACTAAGTTTAGAAATTTCAGCAATTACACTTTTCCTCTAAAATGGAAAAAGAAAGTGCTTAAAAAGTATTTATCCCCAAATTTAATTGGATAGTTATTGGTTATTTGGGACACATGATTTGTCTAATTAAGGCCTCTCCTAATTTGGAACACCTAATTAAAATTAAGGTTGGTGCATTATATAGAGTTGAGAAAGTATCGGGAAGGAAGCAAAATAGATTGCAACGCACCCATCCATTAATTTTCAGCCACTTTCTATTCCCTAACCGCTATCTTAGTCTTCTCAAAGTTCCACCTCTCGTGGCTCCCTAAAACAAGGATCTTTATCTGTTATTTCTATCCATAATTTTCATTAAGTCTCTTGCTCCCATTTCCATTCTCTATTGCTCCCACCCCTTTCTTTTCATACACTTTTCAAAGGGCGCTTCTACCTCATTGCTGGCAAAATGGTATTCTATATTATCCATTTATCTTCTTTATCATTGAACCTGTTAGTTGTTGTATAATACTTGTTTCTGCTTTGTCACTAACGACATATCCTGATGACAAGAATTGGGTTCTTCTTACCCTCCTTCCACTTTTTGAAAAATTGGACCTTTGAATGTCAATTAGTATCACCAATTCATATTCATATGTTTCCATTGTATATTACAACTGAATTAATATTTGACATTTCATACAATTGGAAGAATGAAACTTGAGAGGTGATAAGATCGATCATGTCTAGGACAATGAAAAGTCATCTCGTAATGTGCATGCATGCACGCCCCTTTTGTCAAAAGATGCTGATACCGATTATTTTCAACTATTCTTAAATTCTCGTATATCCCGACAAAAGGAACTGTCGGGTCAGTCTATTAAAGTTAATTGCTGTTTTTATACATCCTTTTGAATTTGGGAATCAGAAACATGCAAATTCTGAATTCTTACCCTAACTAAACACGCTGAAAATCTGTAATTGCATGGAAAAATCAGTAAACACGAGTTTAGATAAAAAAAAAAAAAAAGCATGTTGTGACATGTGACAAAGAATGAATATATAGAAATCTAGAATTCTTAATGATCAAAACGTTTTATGACAAAAAATTGTGGAGCAGGCAAATGCAGCGTCCGGAATGGCTGTGCATGATGACTGCAAATTGAAGTTTCAGGAGCTTAAAGCAAAGCGGATCTACCGATACATTACGTTCAAAATTGAGCAACAAGAAGTTGTGGTCGACAAAATAGGGGAACCGACAGAAAACTATGACGATTTTCAGGCCAGTTTGCCAGCTGATGAGTGTCGCTATGCCGTCTATGATTTTGATTTCACAACTGATGAGAATTGCCAGAAAAGCAAGATCTTCTTCGTTGCATGGTACTAAGTTTATAAAGTGCACTTCACTTGGTTAATAAACTAGAGTCACTTCGGCACAATAAAAACCAAAATCACTTTTATATTCTACTCTAAGACAAACACACATGTTGTTGAACAAACTGTTTAATAATGTTTGTGTGTTGATGATATACTGTGTGCAGGTCACCAGACACTTCAAAGGTGAGGATGAAGATGGTGTATGCAAGTTCCAAGGATAGATTCAAGAGGGAACTAGACGGCATTCAAGTCGAACTGCAAGCAACTGATCCAAGTGAGATGAGCTTGGACATTGTAAAAGCGCGAGCCCTCTAAGTCCCCCCTTTTGCTGTCTCAGCTCTCCTTCACAGTAAAAATTAACTTTTTTTTCCTAACGGTTTGACAACATCGGGGGCCATATTGTTATTGTCTATTTTAGCCAGGATTTAATAACGACAAATCCAAAATGGCATGTACTATTATAATGCATCTTTCTTCCAAACATTCTTCAGTTTTCCATTGATCTTGGTTAGTTTCAAGAGACAATGTGGGTGGCTGGATCAAGATTAAGTTGCTTCTATTATAGGTTGCTGGTCTGACAAGTTGCCAATCAAAACCACTTGGTTTTTTTCACTTGGAAGATGATTTTATGTAAAACCATTTATTATATACCTCTCTTTTTTACTTCTCTTGTTTGAAGTAGATCACAGGCACCGTACATTATTAACACGCTTTTCTTTTTAAGTTATAATATTTATACGCTGAACACACTTCCATACCTAACACTACAACATATAAACAAACTGAAGAGTGCATCGCACTGACATGACAATTGAAATGTTTCTTTCGTTTCATCTAAACTGAAATGGCCAGCTATCTTGACGAATACTGGGTAACAAGCCCAAAAAAAAATAATACAGAATAAGATTTCCATAATAACTCAAACACTGCTTTGAGCTTTGTAAAACGCGACCCTTACAAAGTTATAACATACTTCATAAAAATCTCTGAAAAATACACAAAGTAAACACTTGTCGAATACAATCTTGTTCTATTTAACAATTTCTGAACTTGTACTACTAGTCCACTAGTCCTATACAACGAAACCTTCTCGTGCTTAAAGCCAAACACATACCCTTTATGAGCAATCATTTACAATAGAAATGAAATTGAAGAGTAAGAGAAAAGGAAGAAAGTAGTCAGAAAAAGTATTACTAGTGTGTGTGTGTTTCGCTGCTTTAGTGTAGATCTGTTAATTTAGTGTGTGTGATGTATTAAGATAAAAGTGCAAGTTCAGCCCAAGCCAAAGATGACGACTTAAGCTCCGAGCTTACTGATGTGTCAATTCTGTTCTCCAGCATGCTACATAATTCTCGCATAGATGGATGCGCAGTTTTATCAGGGTTGATACAGAGAGTTATTACCTCGCATATCACTTTGAGGTCTTCATGTCTAAAATGCTTCAGTTCAGGATCCACCACGCTTGACATTTCATCTGGCCTTTCGAGGTAGTCCTTGGCCTGCAGCACAAATACACATGTAACAAATGCGGCTTAGCCAAAATACACACTCTTCCAGGTTTGTGTGAGGCTTTTTAAACATCAAATTTCGGGAAGTTCCTTACCCAGTCAACCAAGTATCCTTTGTCCTTACAGTATGGAGGTCTCCCGCTGATTAACTCCAGTAGAAGTATCCCAAAAGCAAATATGTTTCCTTCGGTGTCAAGATGGCGTGCTTCAAGGGAGTTTGGAAGGACACAGATAGCACCTTGGCTGCCAATGGAACCAGAATTCTTTTCTGATCTTTCAAGAATTGTCTTCCAACTTTCAAAATCTACCAACTGCAATTCAGGTTCATGACAATGAGTAAGCAAGCTTTTGGGTCTCCAACACGTTATACTATATAAACATAGCTGCAAGTTACTTTATTTCTGCTCATTCTTGATTGCAAGAAGATATGACCACAACTGTAATTGGTAAATTTGAAGATTTGAACTAGCTAGTGACCGCACCTTAGGGGAAAATTCCTCTGTAAGGTATACAGCACTAGAATTCAGCTCTGAGATGGTAAATGGAGGCTCCACTTCGGTATGCAAATACCTGAGTCCGCGTGCAATGCCTATGGCAATCTTCATACGCCGTGTCCAAGAGAATTGACATCCTTCTTCATCTGCAGTGATAATTGAATGTTGAAGGAAATGAAACGCTTAAGATATGTTACATGTACACCACCTGAGAAACTTGACTTACAACAATGTAGGTGATCATGAAGTGTCCCATTTGACGCATAATCAAAAACCAACATCCTCGTAAATGGAGTGTCCTCTCTACAATAACCAAGTAGTTTTCCTATATTCTCATGATTTAACCTTGCCAAGTCTGCCACCTGAATGACATTAATAGCATAAGTAAATATTAAAAGATTGGGACAACTATTTGTCTGCAAATTCTAGCAGGCTGTTGCCATAGGAAGATTTCCATTTACCTCTCTCTGAAAATAGAGCTCAAGATATCCTGTCCAATGCTCCTCCTTGATGCAGAGGGAAATCACAGCAATCTCAGGCCCACCTTTCATTGTTCCCTTGTAAACCACACTGTCTGGTGAGGACCCAATAATGTTGCTGAAGTCTTCACAGGCCACTTCAAGCTCTTGTCTGCTATACCTTCTCACATCCTTCAACATCTCAGGGTCTGCGATTTAATAGAACCAATTATGTTAAGAACAGCTCTAGAACTATTAGGTGTAAATAGAAAGTTGGGAAAACAGACAAAAGAATCTACATACCTATGTATACTGCCGTATGATCCTTCTGGCTTCCAGATTTTTTCCAAGGAATGATAGATGATTTTTTCTTACATCTCTGAAAAGCAGCAAGAACAGCAACCAGAAAGAGAGAGCCCACCATAGTCCCAGTTACTATTTCTAGAGCCAAAAGCCAAACAGGTTTTGACCCTCCGTGATGCTTGGACACATATTCAGCAGGTTGGTGACTAGGATTCACCACTGGCTGGCTCTTGGCACTGGCAGGAGAAGCACCCGCTATGAAATAATAGTTCAGTGTTAGATGCATAAATTGGAAGGAGCAAGTATTGTGCTGTGTATATTGAATTTGACAAAATTCTTATCTATAAAAAAGTACATAGATCTATTCTCAACACAGGCTTGGGTTTTCAAGACTGGGCTCATTCCATTTCTTTCCCATGATTCAAAATTTATGAGGTGTCTATGAAGGGCATTTAATTCATGCCTTCAATCCTGAGTTCTTGAAAGGTAATGTGAATACATACCGCACTGTATAGAAGGTCGCTGCTTTAAATCCTGGCTCTGGATGCAATTCCCTTGAAAGCTTAACCTGCCAGACATAGTATATGAATACTAAATAATATAGTGGAGGAGTAGAATGTCAACATGACCAGAGTATCAGAAAAGTACCTCGGAAGATACTCCAAGCATTTGGGTATACTACCAACTAAAAAATTATATGAGAAGTCGGCTACTTTCAACTGAGACGAACGACACAAGCCAGTTACGTTCTCCTTCGACGCATACCTGAAGAAGTCATGCAAATTTATTAGAGACAGATTATAAAAATTCAAATTTTGACTGGTTGAACTTGATCTTTTACACTTAATGTTGAATCTGACTGCATGTTTTTCAGCCACAACAGATATAAGCTGTTTCATAACCCAAAGGACGTTTAAGTCTCCCTAATGAAATCCTTTTGAATGGCTCCTGAACAAGTTGAAAACTTGACACTAGTCTCATTGGCAATAATAGATTATCCTACTCCATTTTTGCATGAATCCTTAATATCTACTTCACAACAACAAAAACTTCCAAGATAAATCTAAACCACTATAATATACAAAAAAAAAAAAAAAAAAAAAAAAAAAAAAAAAATATATAAAAAAAAAAAAAAAAAACAAAAAAAAAAAAAA
>Ga0099825_1008330_pt1 | contig 12293 bp, 5 predicted proteins | sample SiratroredBW_FD_76838 | JGI IMG/M metagenome (GOLD analysis project Ga0099825, IMG submission 76838) | Root nodule microbial communities of legume samples collected from California, USA - Siratro red BW | ecosystem: Host-associated > Plants > Roots > Nodule | place: USA: California | collected...
AAAATTATATTTATTTGATTATGCCTGAAACTATATTCATTTTAGAGTTTAAATTATATTTAGTATCAATCATGACAACCTTAATTAGATTACTATCTTCAAAATTTGGTTATAACCAAATTTCAGATGTAAACTAACGCAATTACTTTAAGACACACAAGTTTATTGAAAATCTATCAAGAAAACTATACAACCATGCATAAATGTACTATATGAAACATTAGACTAAGATGATTAAAAAGAAAAATTTATATAACGGAAGATAAGAAAATATGTCATCTTGTAATGAATGTTCCAGAAATATTAAGAACTGAGAATATATATCATGAATTAACCAAATTATCTTTAAATGCACACTCCTTGAAAAGTTTCTGAAGAAAAAAATTTCACTATTATTTGAGAATTCTGTAATTTGGTGTGAATGTGTGTATTTTAGTATAAAATTCCTTTTCGGTCAATAATTTATTTATTTTATTTAAATTAAGCTATCTATTAATAAAAGATTTAATGAAGTCCTTCTATCTTTAAAAAAGTTACGAGATGACTCTTCTTTACGTTAAAATTGGCATTATAAATTATAAATTGTCTTTATACGTTGGTTATAAATTGCCAATAATATGCCCAAATTAAAATCGTCATTTGTTAAAAAATTTACTAATAATTGGGCATATTTACGTTGAGAAAGATTAAATTGAATAAAAGAACAAGAAAAAAAGTAAGAAAACTTATATTTTACTACAAAAGCCAACTATTAAACTTTTAATGAAACTTTTATTTTCAATTTAGGTTTAATCTACTGAATTACAAAACCTATAAGAGGAGAGTTGTTAATAATTTTGTTATATTTTTAAATGTTGTGAATTAGTTATCAACTTTTGAATATATTCTTAATTATTTTTTTATTGATTTAACTTTGAACATGTATTTGTCTCATCATGAAGACTAAACATTTCAAATATAAAGTTTACGAGATTGAATATTTATGAATAGTCTTATAATACATTGATAAGGAGCAATGTGATATATCTAAAACACTTTAGTAAAATATATATTGATATCATAATTTGAGTTCAGTCTAACTCAATGCTTATTTCTTTTAAAGTTGTGAAACAATAATTTTTTCACTAACATAACATACAGTACATTGCTTTTTTTTTTTTTTTCTTCTCATAGATAACACCCTCTAACATTTAATTACAGAGATAGTATAATTTTGCAAAAGATCATACCGAAACATCTTGCAAAAGCTATGTGTGTCATGTCAATAAAAAATTCTCAACACCAGGAAAAATAATAACTACTACCTCAGAATTTAATTTCTCAGAAATCTAATTCCCACTGATTTTCTGACACAGACATACCCATTCAAAAGTATGATTTAGCTCCTAAAAACCTTATTCTGACCAAGATCACAAATCGTACTATCTTGGTAAATTTGTTCTTGAGTGTGACATTGGGGAAATTAAAAACCATGATGTGCTATTTCAGTCAAAAAATCTTATAATGGCAGTAAAAATATAAAGTCTATAAATACAAGAGGTTGATACAGTAATTAAACACCGAGAACGATTTATTTAACAATAAACAGATAATATAAAATTCTTATTATATGTAAACATACTTGGAATTAATGTTTTTAATAGCGAAGAATAAAATTAAAAGCACTTTATGTGTATTTCAACCTTATCGTAAAATAATAATACTACAAACTCTTTCCTTGAAAATATCTCTTACATAATATTCAGAGAAAAATGATTACGACTATCTCAAAGATCACTTTAAATGGCCGAACTCCAACTCCAACCTCTCAAGACAAACAAGAGATTGTCGAGCTCCAAATCTGAACTCATTGAAATTGATCTTCAAAGGGCTGAGCTCAAAAACCAAACACTAGATAGTCGAGCTCTATAATAAGCTGAGCTGTGTGGTTGATATTGTGATTATTGTTTATCTTTATTATATATTTATTTTTATCTAGTAATATTCCATGAGATATGATTAGTTATATTGGGTTGGTATTGATTGTATTAACGGATCTTGAACGGACTTGAACATATTTGTAGGAGAAAGTTTAGGAAAACACTGTTATATATATTTTAATCTTCTGAGAAATAAAGGAGTGGGGTATTTTTTCATGGTATCAGTCATACCCATATACACCTAACATATTGAATCATGGTTGAAGAACCCAATGATGACACCCGTCAACGGAAAACTATCTCACCTTGTGACATAACCACTCTTGACAATCCTCGTCACTTGATTACGAAGGTATAGTTGAAGGGTCATCCAACTGAGAAGGCAATTATCATGAATAATAGACACAGGAGCCTCAAACCACATGACATAAAATTTGACTGATTTACATAACTTACGAGTCATATCTCCATGTCCTGTTGGTTTACCAGATGGAGCAATATTGTGGCTACCAAGGAGGGATCCATTATTTTTGGCAGTGATTTTTTCCTTGAGAATGTTTAATATGTGCCTGGATTATCTTGCAATTTAATTTTTGTGTCACAACTTATAGATTATTCCAATTGTACTCTTTAGTTCAGTCATAACATGTGTGTAATACAGGATCGCACTTCGAGGATGCTGATTGGTGAGGGTGAACGTCGAGATGGACTCTATTATTTCAAGGGGATACCGCGTATTACGGCTTTGAAAGTTGACAAAGGGGTGTCTTTGGATCTTTGGCATCAATGATTGGGGCATCCACTTATGCAAGTTACTTTCAGGTGTAGACCTTAAGAAAAGTACTGAAAATTTGAATATATGTTGTGATGTTTGTCAAAGAGCAAAGCAAACGAAAAATAAATTTCCCATTAGTGATTTTAGAGCTTCTGATGTTTTTGAATTAATACACTATGGTTTATAGGCCCCATATAGAAATGTTTCTTCATGTGGAACATCCTATTTTTTTACTATTTTGTTGATGATTACTCTAGAGCTATGTGGATTTATTTGCTGATTGATAAGAAAGAGGTGTCAAGTATTTTGAAAATGTTTTTCTCCATGGTGGAGCGTCAGATTAATAAATAACTGAAAATTATAAGGATCAACAACGGAACAAAATTTACTTGCAGGAAAAATTATTTTCTTGAAAAAGGAATAATTTTTCAAACATCTTGTATGGGGACACTACAACAAAATGGGCATGTTGAATGTAAGCATTAACATATATTAAATGTAGCTCGAGCTTTGAGATTTCAGGGATGTTTACCTATTGATTTTTGGGTAGAATGTGTTCTCACGGCTAGTTACTTGATAAACAGAACCCCTTCCTTAGTTTTGAATAGAAAGACTCCTTATAGAGTACTGTATGGTTGTGACCCTACCTATTATCATCTACGAGTTTTTGGATCATTATGTTTTAGGCGATAAATTTGATTCCTGAAGTAGGAGATGTATTTTTGTTGGATATCCATATGGGAAAAAGGGATGACATTTGTATGATATCGAAACCAATGAATTTTTTGTCTCACGAGATGTCAAGTTCTCAGAAACAAATTTTTCTTTTGCTTGTCTTCCTAAAGAAGACTTGCCTACTATTTCTGGTTTAGGCGGGTCTGATGTTGATTTGGAGGAGTTGGATGATTTGGGAAAAAAGGATGGAGCAAGACATGACAATCATGTTATGCCTGATGCAATACCAGTGCAACATGAAGTTGATGTTATTCCGCCAATACATAATACTTCTATACAAGAACCAAATAAGCAAGATGATCAAGAATGTCATGAGGACTTGTTGGGTAAAGGTTATAAACAGAAAAGACCATCAGTTTTGTTGCATGACTATGTCTCGCATACAATACAAAAATTGAGTCCATTCCCACTAACACCTAAACCGCATCATTCCTCAGGTAATTCCTAACCCATTGCACACTATGTGAATTGTAATAATTTTTTTTTCTGCGACATAGAATGTTTCTTATAACAATATATGTAGAATGTGAACCTATGACATATTCTGAGGCAATAAAATATGAGCGATGACGAGATGCAATGCAACGTGAGATACATGCATTGGAAAAAAATGATACGTGGGTAATAGATGACCTACTACCAAACAAGAAGGCACTAGGTTGCAAATGGGTTTACAAAATCAAGTATCACTCTGATGGAACAGTGGAAAGATTCAAAGCTAGGCTTGTAATCTTTGAGAATCACCAAGTTGCAGGGGTTGACTATACTGAGAGCTTTGCTCCAATTGATAAGATGACTACAGTGCGAGTATTTCTTGCAGTAGCTGCTGCAAAGAATTGAGAGATTCATCAAATGGACGTCCACAATGCCTTTCTTCATGGTGATCGTCAAGGGAAAGTTTATATGAAGTTGTCACCTGGTTTCCAAGTCTCGGTTCCCGACAAGGTGTATAAGTTGAAAAAGTCACTCTATGGGCTTAAGCAAGCCCCTTAGTGTTGGTTTGCTAAACTCTCGGCTGCATTGAAGGGATACGGGTTTCGACAATCATACTTAGATTATTCCTTATTCTCCATGAACAATGGTAATATTCACCTTAGTGTGCTTGTGTATGTTGATGATCTAATTGTTGCAGAGAATGACAGTGCAATTATCCAAATATTTAAAGTCTATTTGAGTGCTTGTTTTCATATGAAAGATTTGGGTATCTTGAAGTATTTCCTTGGTGTTGAAATCGCACGAAGTCCAGATAGATTTTACTTGTATCAAAGGAAATATACACTTGATATAATTTCTGAAGTTGGTTTGTTGGGTGTTAAACCTGCTATTGTTCCTATGGAACAAAATCATTTGGCTTTGTCCACTAGTATACTACTTGCTATTGACCCAGAATCGTACAGTCGCTTGATTGGACGATTGATTTATTTGTGGTTCACACGACCTGAATTGTCCTATTGTGTTCATGTTTTGTCTCAATTCATGCAACAACCAAAGGAGGATCATTAGCACGTAACATTGCGAATTGTTCATTATCTAAAACAAAATCCAAGACAAGGTATCTTGTTGCGTTGTAAATGTGACCTACACCTACATGAATGGTGCGATGCTGATTGGGCTGGTTGCCCGCTGACCCGAAAATCACTTACGGGTTGGATAATATTTCTTGGTGACTCTCCTATCTCCTAGAAGATGAAAAAGCAACATACTATGTCCAGATCATCGACTGAAGTTAAGTATCGCTCAATGACTGTGACTACTTGTGAATTAAAATGGTTGAAGGAAATTTTATTTAGTCTTAACGTGATACACACAACACCCATGTTACTGCATGCATTGTGATAGTCAAGTTGTTCTACACATATCTCAGAATCCAGTGTTTCATGATTGAACCAAGCACATTGAAGTAGATTGTCATTTTGTTTGTGATGCCTTTGTTCTCAGGGATATTCGTCCTAGTTTTGTTCCTACCAATGAGCAACTTGCAGATATTTTTACCAAGGCATTGGAAAAACAACAATATTATTTTTTACTTTGCAAGTTGGATATTCGAGATCTTAACGATCCAACTTGAGGGGGGTATTGTGATTATTGTATATCTTTATTATATATTTGTTTTTATTTAGTAATATTCCATAAGATATGATTGATTATATTGGATAGACATTAACTGTATTAGCGAATCTTGAACGGATCTATAGGAGAAAGTTTAGGAAATCATTACTGTATATATTTTAATCTTCTGATAAATAAAAAAGTGGATATTTTGTCAATTAATCTCAAGATGACCGAGTTTGAAAGCTAACCTCTTGAGGCTGAACTCTAAAACTAGCCTCCCAAGATCGATCACTCGATGACCAAATACTTAAGGACAAACACTAAATAGCCTAGCTTCAGGGCCGAGTTCAAAGATCATGAACTCTAACTCCAACCTCCAAAGTCAAACAAAAAATTGTCGAACTACAAAGCTAAAATCACCTAAACTATTGTCGAGCCGTATAATATATTGGATCAATAATAATCACAACACCAATTCGTAGCAATTAAGAAAATTTGTGAATAATTAAGAAAATTCCTAGTAGCCTTGTTACTCAAGGAAAATTCCCTAAAACTCCACAAAATTTACAACTCATATATATGGTTTTTTTACTCATATACTACTTTGGATATTTAATTGTTCATGTAATAACTACAGAAAAGCTGTCACACGTTGATCGTATATGTGCAAACATAGACACAAGTCCCCACGTAATCTAAGCCAAAGATCTGTTCTCCCTTTCTGGTAAACATCCCTTCATCAAAGGACCCTTGACTTCCACGAATTAATACTATATTATAGGAAATAGAAAAGATATATGAAATCAAACTTACCATCCCTTGGAATTTTTCATCGACAAGACACATAACCCTAGCCATGCCTCACGGGAGGTTATTGGGTCCTTATTACATTGGCCTAAGAAGACAAAATGATCTCGTCAAATGATTTGCTATCAGATCAAACTTACATAATCTATGACATTTGTGAAGATTTTTTTTAATTATTATTATTTTCATAAATTCATACTATTTTACAGAAAAAGAGTGAATACATGCGTTTAGACACACATGTTCTCACCAATAATAACAATAATACTGTGTTGCAGTGGTTATTTGCATGAAATATTGAAACATGGGTTTTTGTTTGCTATATAAATAAATACTTTATTCCCAATTCTAGGGATGAAGGGACGAGTTGGAACGAATTTGTTTCTGTTTCTATTGAACTAAAATTGTTAACTTGTTTGTATACTTGAATATGAATTTGGTTTGAGCAAAACTTAGAGATATGAAACACAAGATCGATTGCACTAAAATTAAATTAAAAAAATTAAAATAAGTTTATCTTATATATTTTTTTTTTTTTTTTTATTTTGTTCAATACTACTTCTTTTCGAAAATCTACAAGAGTTCCTTAATTTTTTTAGAACATTACTTTGACACTTTCATATATTATACTAACCTTTTCTCAATTCTTTTTAAAAAAAATATTACATCGTATGCTTTTATAAAAGTGGTTGTCTAAAAAAAAATAAAAAAAAAAACTTTTCAAATTTTTTAATGAATATTATTTCACTTGTAGGAATTGAATGCATATGTTGAAAAAAGTTACAACAATTCACATATCATAATTAATCGAGTGAGTTTGGCTCCCTTAATTTTGTAAAATATTATTGTAATTTACTTAAAATTCGTTATTTTCACAATTTTGTAGAAAGTATATAATTATTGTTGATATTAAACTGAGTTAGACAATTCAAAATATAACCCTAACTCATTTAAAAAATTACATCAACTTTAATTGCAAAATTGAGTGCAACCAATAACCTTAACCAGAGACATGATTGAATTAATGGAGCATACCCAACATGCTAACCCCTACCCAATTCTGACCCGCATATTCAACTTATCCTAACTCCTTAATAATATTGATGTGAGAGGTAAAAGATGAATTGACATGACATGTAATTTGATTAAGTTGTATGTTAGCTCTATTAAGACTATATTTGAATCAATGAGTTTTTCAACAAAAAAAATGTATGTATAAATTAAAAATTAAAAGTGGAAGAAATTATACGAAAACATTTATAAGCTAGCTGTATAAACATTAATTTTAATTTATTACAGATTACATTTCGATTATATTTTTCTTTTTATTATTTTTTGTAAATAAATTAATCCTATTTTAGTTGCTAGTTTCTTTATTTTATAACTTAGAAATGTAGAAAAAAATCTTGCAAAATGATGGCTTGGTGATAGGGCTAAAGGTCCTTAACTTTCCATGTGAAAAAGTACTTTGATTTGTCTGAGCTGACCCTACCAACCCAGAAAATTTTAGGGACTTCATAACACCTGCCGACGAAATGAACAAATCTTCCATTTAGCCAACTTCAATTTTTATCAGAATTTCAAGATGTGTGTGTGTGTGTTGTTACACTTTTTTTCTAACAAAATGCATCAGATTTTTTTTTTGTAATACTATACTTGTTGGTGTAATTAATTTTTGTGGACTTATTAATCAGACTATTCGAAAAGAAATTTTTTAAAATAGTAATTTTCCATTTTTATCAGTCGTTTTCTTATATTTTAATAATAATAAACAATAACTTACTTTTAAATATTAAATTATAAGAAAATAAAGAGTGCTTTTAAATAATTTGATCCTCTCTACTGTTTGTTTCATGATTATTTACTATTAAATTGAGTTTAGGATATATGATACACGTGTTTAGGATAATTTATAAATATTTATGATAAGTGTTTTCATAAGTTTATTTTAAATATTAAAAAAATAGTATATTTAAACATTTCGATTATGACCGTTAGGAAAATAATCTATAATTTTATATGAAATAGTTTAAACTTATTTTTATTCAATTATAACAAATACTTAAGAATAGCTTTTTTCACAATATGCTATTATTTAATTGATTAAGTTATTTATCCCTATTCATAAGTTTAATTTCAATACTTTTTTTTTTAATTCTTCTTTCAAATTTTAAATACTTTAACACTTTTTTTCTAAATAAAAATTTAAATTTTGTGAATGATAAATTATGTTGTCAACGTTTAACGTCCTGAAAAAACTATAATTTACATATACTTAGATAGTAATATATATATAACATATGAAGATAATACACTAAAAAAATATATTACCTTTTTATTATGTACATTCATAACCGTCATATTATAGGCAATATGAAATTATAACCGTCATTGTACACAATGTGAAGGTAATTTAATGTAATTTAAATCATTTCATACACATAGATATACTATCACAAATATATATATCAAACTCATAAACATGATCATCCATACGGAACACAAGTTATATATATATTGGTACATTGCCACAAAATTAAAGAAATTCCTTAACAACATCTTTAATTAGTGTCACATGGTGCTTACAAGCGCGGTTCTGGAACTGCGATAAATGCAACCGCGATAAAAAATATTGAAGATACAATCGTGGTTATACAACTGCGATGGAAAGTATAATATACCACCGCGATTCTCTAGCAACCGCGTTAAAAAATACTCATATTATGCAAAAATGGCTAGAAAAAGACGTTGTCATTGCACATACTAGTGCGGTTGTTGAGAAAACCGCTGCAAATTATAGCTTCAAAACAAAATTATATCTCTAGAGAATAATGGGAGAAAACCTAATTTGAATGAGCGGTTGCGTAGTTAGAGAAAAAGGAGATTACCAGTCATGTAAGCGTTTGTGGAGGTTGATGATGTACTCTCGGGAGACGACCTCCTCTTTCCTACCCTTAGCTTTCTCCAACATTGTTATTCACTCACCTATACATGTAATATGGACTCAAGATTTGCTTCTATTCGAACGAACACGCTAATAGAAAAACAGTCTTAATTGAAAATCAGGCAGAGATAACATACCTTTCTTTCGATGCAGCAATGACGAGAGAGGAAGAAGAGACGGAGGCAGAAGAACGAATTATAGAAAGGGGTTTTCACATATAATATATAAAACCTAAACCGAAACCCTAAAGGCTTACATACAAGGGCGGTTGTTTAAAAAACCGCCCTTGTATCTCCCTACAAAATAATTTTTAAAGAGATATACAATGGTAGTTGTTTAATAACCGTCCTTGTATCTCCCTGCAAAATAATTTAAAAAATTATTTTGCAGATACCAGCGCGGTTGTTTAGACAACCGCGTTAGTATCTTGCTGCAATTTTTCAATTTTAAATATTTGCACCTTATCATCGTGGTTCTCGCTCCAACCGTGGTATGGTTGAACTTAATTTCAAAAATGTCACCGCATTATTTTTAATTGTGATTTTCTTTTAATCCCGGTAATTTTTTTTTTACTAAAGAGTAACACTTGTCATATGATTAGGATAATATACATTATTGTAGATGACATTAATTGTTTTGTAGCAAAGATTAGATGTGTTAAATTATAATTGAATCATTGTGTTTGATATTGTTACTTTTAATTAGGAAAAGTTACACCTTGACTATCAACTAGAACATTTGACTTAATAGTAAGCATTCTTCAATACAACAAATTGCATCAGAGTTATGGTTATGAGTTTGATTCCTAGTGGGACAATTATTAAAGAAGAAATTGTTGTGACTTGCATAATTATGGTGTGTGACATAGCTAAGGTGGGTCTTCCAAAAGTTTGATTCTTAGTAGGATAATTATTAAGGAAAAAACTATTAGAGGTGACATCAATTGTCTCGTGACACTAAGTGACTTATGTGGCAGTATAATTGGACTTTTGGACTATTTTGCTTTTAAGTAGAAAGAGTTGCATCCTAATTATCAATTATAATTTTTTGCTTATGGTAAGCACTTGGTCCAACTTATGTGCCTTCTCTAAACTTGATGTATAAGTTTTCTTAAGTTTCTTACTATGTGATGTCTTAACCTATGTCATTAAATAACTATTTAAGTAAATATATCTTCTTTAATATTGCTATCTAAAGCACAATATTATCTCAAATATCTTACAAAAAATCATCAAGGGCCACACATCCCAAACGACCACCCAAAAAGGGTCATATATCATAAAAATATCTTATTACATACATATTTCTCGTACTCATAACATACCATCAATCATATATCTCACATATAATTTACCTATTAATATATATATATATATATATATATCATCACCATAACTCATAAAATGCACAACATACACATACAAACACATATGTAACAACATCATCTCACTTGAACGAGATCATCTCACCTAAATGACACCTCTTTCCCACAACAAGTAAGTAGGTCATCTCACTTGAGTATCATTATACATACATATAAATATAAATACATACATACACATATAACATTACAATCAACTCAAACTCCACATTTATAGACAATTAAACCATTGCATAAAAGTAATTGTGAATTTCTCTTACCTGGATTCAAGCATGTTTAGGCTTTCCTTAGTAACTCTCAAAGTACAAATCAAATCCAAATATGTTCTCCTATCTCAAAAAACAAAGCACCAAAAAAGTACAACAAAATAATTACAACAGTAGGGAGTGATTTACTTACTAAATTCAAGAACAAATTAGTACAAAAGAATTGTTATCCTTCCAACTCCAGGTGAAGATAATCTTACAGCAAAATTAACAATTAATGTTGATTTTTGGCCAATGCTAATTAATAAATAACATCGAATTTGCGTCCGTATAGTGGAATTTAAAAGGGTGGAAGCTAATTCACTAGCATCTATTTTTGAGGCTAGTTCTAACCGATTCAAAATAGTGTGGAAGTTGGGGTTCTTGATGTGTACAACACTTTGGTTTCATTTCATTTAATTTCATTTCCTAACTTTATATTTGGCTTTGGAAGGCTTGGGAGTGCTCTAACTTTTGGAAGTTATTAAATTGAGGTTCTTCTTCATGGCCTCAGATGTCTTCGTCTGACTCAACCTCTTTGTCTTCTCTTTCAGAGTGGTTTTGGGTTTCTCAATTTGTGAGGAAGAAAGCTAGAGTTCTTAACCTTATAGAACTTCTCCAATTTAACCTTAATTTTCAACTAAACAGAAAGAAGTTTGAGAGAAACCACTTTATCGTAATTGTCCTCAATAAACTTAAATATCATGGCCCGTGCATTCTTTTAACGGGGTTATTATAACATCAATCATCTAAAAATAAGAAAGGTGGGAGGTGTTGGTGGTTAGTTTTTTTTTTCTTAGCATTTGCTTTTTATCATTTTTTATGATGACTAATATATATATAGAATTGCTAAAATTGATGTTCTTCTAACTTTTTCTTACCTTAAATTAAAACTTATCTATAATCCATTATAAACACATAGATTGTAAAATTAATTTAAATCGACACTAATTTAAATAAATATTAAAAAAATAAGATTTGTGTTCGTATTTAAATGATACTAATTTAAATAAATATAAATATTAAAAAGTTAATATTAATATCAACTAAATTGTGGCTGTGTTAATATTAACTATTGATTAAACTTAGCTATTAAAAAAAATAAACTAATATCAACTAAACTACTATTAATTTAAATAAATATTAAAATTAAATAAGATAAATACTAACTTCAATATGTTTAATTTTATTAAGTTTTTCTATTCTAATTTAACTTAAATCTGAGTTGATTGAAATGACTATTATAAGACCATTATTATATCGTAATTAATTTATATTATTATTTGTGGTGCAAATAAATAGAACTTTTAAAAGAAGGAAATATCTAATTTTTATTTATAAACCCAAATGTATGTTTATTATTCATTTAAAATATATCTTAATATAAAGCTCGAGTCTTAAATTTAAGAAGAAATTGATTTTAAACACAAAAACT
>Ga0099825_1008331_pt1 | contig 12288 bp, 7 predicted proteins | sample SiratroredBW_FD_76838 | JGI IMG/M metagenome (GOLD analysis project Ga0099825, IMG submission 76838) | Root nodule microbial communities of legume samples collected from California, USA - Siratro red BW | ecosystem: Host-associated > Plants > Roots > Nodule | place: USA: California | collected...
AATGACACCACCTTCAACCCAAAACCTTAAGACATTGGGTTTGTGGGTCTTCTTTCTTATATGTTGCTCAACTTTCTCATTCCTACTCAATGTGGGACTTAGACTCACACTTGGATACCTAACAACAAATCGTCGGCTCTAATACCACTTGTTGGATAATTCGAGGGGGTAAACACCGGGGAGACAAACAAGAATGAGAACTGAGCCAAACCATATAAGAGAATGACACCACCTTCAACCCAAAACTTTAAGGCATTGGGTTTGTGGGTCTTCTTTCTTATATTGCTCAACTTTCTCGTTCCTACTTAATGTGGGACTTAGACTCACACTTGGATACCTAACAGCGATCAGCACCGAAAAAAAGAAAGAAAGAAAAGGAGTAAACACCTCCTAAAAGTATATAGTTTTATGATATTAATCCTCAAACTATAAATTTTACAAAAGTCTACAAAGGTGCAATGTAAATGTTTCTGTAAAAGTTCATGAAAGTACAATATGTTAATTACATTAGCACAAAAAAAAAAGTGGGGGATTTGGTTAACTTTGCATATTCAAATCCCAATCTTTTAAGTGATATATTAAGAACTACTGGAAGAAGGACTAGCTCTTTATGTGTTATAGTAGTTGGAATAAATATCAGTTAAAAGATAAATAGCTAAGGTTGTTGAGAATGTGTTGGAAGGGTCTATTGTTCCTTATCCTCCTAGTTTGTTCATCTTTTAACATAAAAATAATCATTTAGTAACAAATAGACTTTAAGCAAATGTGTAGGCCAATAATATTAATATTCCTTCATTAATTTCTCATTAATATGCTTTAGAAATCCACCAAGTTACCCAATTAGTTCTCAAGTTGGGACTGATTCTTATTAGACCAAACCAGCAAAAACTTCCTGCACCTTGTCATTTTTAACCTACACCCCATTGCTAACGCTAAAATAACTAAAATGCCCACTCTTCATTTATAATTAAATAGCTTTTGAAATGTATATTTTCGGAATCTATTTTCAAAAAATGTTTTTCAGAATATAAATTTGATGTTTTGAAAAGGTTCTTTTAGAAATTTTTAGAAAATATTTTACGTTGTGAAATATGTTTTATTGAAAATAGGTTCTGAAAAATGTGGTCTAGAATGTAAAATTTTTGTTTTAGAAAATATTTTTCAAAAAGAAATTTCAAAAATATATTTTGAAATATAAAATTTACGTTTCAGAAACTATTTTTTGAAACCTATTTCGAAAACAGTTCCTGTGAATTTGAAATAAAATATCAGAGGTATTTTAAATATTTTAAAAATTGACGAGGTGCAAATTTGAATTGATAGGGTGCAGGAAGTTTTTGCCCCAACCCAATTAGAGTGGTAACAAAGCTCCATTAAAGTCCAATGGACGAATTCTTCCTGCATCCTAATAGGTTATTCCTGCACTCTAATAAAAAAATTTCATACCGCAATTACTCCTGTATGACAATCGGATGGCAGTTCCATCCGGTTGTTATTTGAAAAAAATTGACAAATGGATGAACAGGTCATCCGGTTGTCATTTTTGTTCAAATGACAACCGGATGGAGATGCCATCCGGTTGTTAATTTTTTTTCAAATGACAACCGGATGGAGGTGTCATCCGGTTCTTATTTCCAAATCAAAATGATAACCGGATGAAACCCATCCGGTTCTCATAATCCAAATTGAAAAATTAATCCGTTTTCGATTTGGACTATGAGAATCGGATAGGTTTCATCCGGTTATCATTTTGATTTGAAAATGAGAACCGGATGACACTTCCATCCGGTTGTCATTTGAAAAAAAATTAACAACCGGATGACACCTCCATCCGGTTGTCATACAAGAATATTTGCGGTATAAATTTTTTTTATTAAGATACAGGAAGAACCTATTAGAGTGGAGGAAGAACTTGTCCCAATAGGTCCTACCATCCCAGAGTGACTTAAGAGTTAAGGTCCTGCGGTATGACTACCTGTAAACTTAATTTTAGATTTTTTTTTTTTTTTGTGTTTCATTATATGAATTTTATAGAATTGAATTTTGTTGAGATTAATCTATATGAAGGATTTATTTAGAGTTTTATACATTATACTACTATTTTTTTTTACCTACAATATTCGAACCTAACATTATTTTTGAGGAGATAAAATCCAGAATCGCTTAAACCATTTGACTTATTGATAATTATCATAACTTCAACTGATGAGTTACCACTCTTTCTAAATTAAAAAAATTGGGATTAAATCAATAAAATATTCTTGCAGTTCTTAAGAGACAGCTGCGACAAAAGAGAGAAAATGTAGGAGGTTGGGGAACCAGCTGGTGGCTTTAGGATTCGCAACACCGAAAATGACTTGAATGCAATGAATTACAGATTTTGAAATAGAGAATTGGGTACACATTGTATGAATCATCAAATTTTCAATTATGTATGTCAGCTTATTCTGCCAACACCCATATTGCTAACTTTTAAAATTGCTTTCAACTTTCTGTGTGATGAAAAATTCACTTTAAACAAAAAGTATGGTATTTTTCATTTTCAGCATATATTTTGAAGACTAGAAGCACATGGAAATTGAATTTGCCATAAAAAGGATCTTAAGGAGGGTCCCCAGTTGTAGGGTTCATGAATATATGGTAACAAGAAGCAACATCATAGGAGTATCGTTTTCATGTTTGGCTATATGAAAATTTCAGTACATACAAGGTTAATAAGTTGTTCCTGTCAATATGCTGGCAATAGCCAAGAAAGGAAAAGGAACTGTTATTAATACATAAAGTATGCTGCTACCTTCCAAGCTTTCCAACTGTTTACCAATTCACACCAAATAATTTCACTTCAATGTTTGTTCACTTCTGCAAATTGCAAGCACTGCATAAAAATATCTTACAGAACGGACAATAACTTAAATAACTCCATTCCATTCATGCAATGTTTTCTACACCAGCCATATATTTTTTTTTAATGAATATAAAAAAATATCATGAAACTTTTGCATTCAGAGGAATTCTGAATAGATTGAAAAAAAAATATGATCGTCTATTCCAGGAAATATACCTCTTAAAAGGCAAAGAATCTATCTATTGCTTTTAACAAAATATTTTATTCAGCAGTTGATAAATCGTGTAAATTTTATGTGAAGTGAATAGTGTTTTAGTTTGGCGTTGAGTTTAAAAAAAAAAAAATGTAAGCTAAAATCATCAATGGGTTAGAAATTCAAAATGAACTAAAAGTTACACATTCGATAAAAATAAATTAGAGAAGCAATATATGAAAAAATTATAATATATAAGAAGATATACACATAAACTTATTATCTTGTTGGATTAAAAATAATGTTTAAATCCTGTTTCTCAAGTCATGAACAAGATTTTTAACTGTGTAATGCAAATAGTCGTGCTTTTAAGAAAGGTAGTCCTCTTGATTATATGTACAATAACTCAAAAATAAATTATTTAATTATAAAAAATATATCTAAATATAAATAACAAAAAATTGATAATACGGAGTAGCTTATAATAGACATTCTGCCATTACATAATTGTCTGATTTCTTATTGTGTATGCTCATTTTTTGAATTGATATATCTTAATAATAATATGTTTGACATTTAAATAAAAGATTAAATTAATGAGAAATATGAGAAAAACTTCAATTTTATTGAGGTAGTTATTTTTTTATAGAAACATAATATTTTTATTGTTTTTATCATATTTTGTCACTTATTATTATTATTATTATTATTATTATTATTATTATTATTATTATTATTATATTACTGTTTTGATACTGATAGTTAGTATTACTATATGTCATTTTGTACCATATGGATATGGACATTTTAAATAAAAGAATCAAGATAATCATTTAGTTAATTCAATTTTCATGTAGTTTAATAGAATTATTAATATAAAATAAAGTTATAAAGACAAAAACGTAAACAATTAAGTAAGTTAATTAAAATTTAATTACATAATACAAATAAGAAAAACAATCTAATTTTTGAAAGGAAAAAAAAATTGATTTAAAATTATTCATTTTATATGATAAAAATATTATATCTCATCACGAAGATAAAAGAAATAAGATATCATCTCATACTTCATAATAAGTCGTAAAATTTATATATATATATATATATATATATATATATATATATATATATATATATATATTTTTTAAAGAGATAATATATACTTTATATAAAAATTTTAAATATATATATAGCACTGTTTGTACAAACGCCACAAAAAAATAATATATAATCACATACAACATAATAAATTATAAAATATATATATATATATATATATATATATATATATATATATATAAATTTTTTAAAGAGGTTAAATATACTTTATATCAACATTTTAAATCTGAATAGGGCACTGTTTCCGAAAACGCCACAAAGAAGTCGTACATGGCATGACAGCTGCTATTTTGAAATTCTTATATAACTTATAAAATGTATACATAATATAAATTCTAAAAACTGATAAAAATTCCACAAAATTAATAACATTTATAGCTAACAATAAGATATCATAAGTGTGTGAAAAAAAAAATATATATATATAAAGGATTTTTCCCTTCAGATATTGCATATATTTATATTTTATTTTTAATTACATTTTAAAATTAAAAAATTAAATTACTTAAACATTAAAAATAACAATATACTTCAAGAATGTAATCAGTTATTGTGTGAAATCATTCTTAATATTTTTTTAATAAGATTAGAATTAAAGAGTTGCGCTACAATAACGCCTAACTGTTTTGATTCCAAATTTAATGTTCATTGAATTTCTATGATAGGAAAACATGGTTGACAAGAAAAAAAATTAAGTGCATTATTACAAGAAAAAAAGTTATATATTCTCGACTTACACCTATAATTTACGTACTCAAAAGAATCTTTGTTTAACATCAAATATTGATAGGAGTTTTAGACATATTACAAGTGAGAGAGATTTATAAGAATAGGAAAATGTCCTTTATTATTCAAGAATAATTAGGTACATAATAATCATGTACCTTGATTTATTTCAAATGTGTATTAACAAAATTACAATTCAAATTACATCTAATTTATTTCATTGTTCTCCTCATTTAATGGGATGCTTTTTCTTACCTTTGAAATAAATAAAATATTATATACATAAATTGTTTAAACAAATTTAAATTATTCTTTTTTGACACTAGGATCAGTGCAGGCAGGGGCCTTTCCTGATATTGTTGGCTTGACATTAGAACATGTAGCTATTGCTGGAGCTCCATCATATGTGAGTTCCACATTAGATATCTCTACACCCTCACATGGTACACCACTACTACAAGCAAGAATCAATCCTTCTTTAGTTGCTGAAGTTCCCTTAATGTTCTTGATGGAAACCTTGCTTATTTTTACTTTTGATGGTTGCTGAAACATCACAACAATAATAATAAAAATATTATAATCTGATACTATCATAAAACATAAAATAAACAGAATTAATGATAATTTAAATTATTTTTTTGATAATTTGATACTGTCATCAAGATAAAATCAGATATTAGTTTCTTTCTACAAATTATGTATCCATATTTTCTGAAAGTATGAAATATTACTAGTACCTGTTTGGAGCATTGGTTCCATGGACAATACTCTTGGTCTATGATGACAGGATTTGAAACATTATTCATAGTAAGATCTTCAAATTTCATGTCAGTAACTGTAATTGTTCCTGGCTCACTAGGCCAAGTCTTAATCCTCACTCCATTATCAGTTCCTGTCAAAGTGCATTCTTTAACTGTAATACCTTCAACAGGCTCTTCTTCCTTGTACTTCCCAAGGCTTCCAATACTAATACCATGACCAGGTCCACATTTCACATTTTGGACAAGTACTTGTCTGCAACCGTCACCTAGTGAGACACAATCATCTCCTGTTCCTATGTTCGTATTAATAACATTCACACCGGTGGATCTTCCAATGTGGATGCCATCAGTATTGTGGCTATCAGCTGGAGCAGTAACTTTAAATCCATCAAATGTGAAATTGTTGCAACCCAAAACATTCACATGAAAGTGCTTGCTATCCTTGCTAGTAATATCGCGAATTATTGAATTGTTGATGTAATTAAAACCAAAATTCTGTGGACATTTGATAAAAGAATAGAAAAGTTAATAAAATCTATTTTTGATAAATGTGCAAGTTATGTTACATTTTATATGAATCTCAACAAAAATATTCATTTACCATGCCAAGCAGTTTGCAATCAAAATTTTTTGAACAATCATTTTGTGTCCAAGCATATGCGCCATTACCATCAAAAACTCCATTACCAGACATGGTTAAGGCGTTAACATAGCCAATCCTGAGCCATTGTTCACCACCAACATCCTCTGGTTTCTCAGGGGCTTTAATTGTTCCATCAACTTGAATTTCAATAGGAGCCTTGCAAGGACCTTTTACATCTACCATGGTCATTTGATATGTCCCACTTGGAATCACGATTTTAGTAGCAGATGTAGATTCACATGCTTCTTTCCATGCATCTGTCAAAGGCTTAAGAACATGCAAATCACAAATGAGTGAAAAACAAGAATAGTGATAACAAAAAGATATCATATAAATTGATATGAAATATTCTTTTTTTCATCAAAGGATGCCAATTCCTTTCTGATGCAATATCAAAAGTTTGTACCTTGGTTATATCTCCATTTGGTTTTCCTCCAAATTTTGATATATCAAGAGTTGCCGATTGAGTTAAAAAAAAATTAATTACAAAAAAAGATAAAAATATTGTGATAACAAGAGAGTAATTCATTTTTTTTTTCTGTGTTGTTATTTCTGTTACACTTTTGATTGTGTTCAGTAATTTAAGTTTGAAGTATGTTCTGAGTTTATTTATATTGAATTAGCAAGAATTGAATACCATTAATATTATAAGCAACTGTTTTTCCTTTTTTAGTTGTTGTTATATTTTTAGGATTTAGTTATGAAATATTGATTTTACATCACTAGTTAATAATCTATTATTATACTTTCTCTCTAAACTATCGATATGTTACATTTTTAGGATTTAGTTATGAAATATTGATTTTACATCACTAGTTAATAATCTATTATTATAATTTCTCTCTAAACTATCAATATGTGAAAACATAATTTGACTGAGGCACTATATTTTGATTCAGTCAATCATGATATTTTGAATCAATGGTAGGCTTTTTTTTTAGATAAAAACATTGAATTTATTTTCTAAGATTATTCTAAAAGGTGTTTATTGGTTTTAATGCATCTTCTTAGTTTGTATTAAACTATAAGAGATTATCCTAACATCAAATAATTGTAATATTCAACATTAAATAAATAAAACTATTCCTATTATAAATTTCAACACAATGTTTGAATTTTAAAAGGTCAGATACTTTTTTAAAAATATAAGAATATTCCAACCTAAGGATTCCTATTTTATATATATATATATATATATATATATATATATATATATATATTTAAATGGTTACTTTAGTGTTATATAATTTTTTTTATTGATTTTCTGTATACATTCCTAAATTAATGAGGTAACAAGTTTTAACAATATGGAGACTAATGTAAACACAACCATCAATTATAGAATAAGTAGTAGAGAAAAGATTCAAACATTTGGTTATGTCTTTGTTACAAGTGTTTGTTGTGAAGATGATAAACACAGCAAAAGAAAATACTGAAAATTTTATATTTTTGACAAACAATTGTGTTTCATTTTTGAAGATTAGAGTTGAAAAAAAAGGTTTCTCGATCATGCGAGGTAGTGAAGGATGAAATGAATATGAGGTCAAATAAAAAGGAATTGTCCAATCACTGTTAAAAAACCAATTAATATGAAGTCTTGTATGCTTGTTATACTGACTCCATAATTCATAATATGTAATTTTCTTTGTTGTACATAGATACAGTTCAATGATACAGTGCCTGAATCTTAACAAGTTCATATATAAGTAAGATACATTATACATCCAAGTAAGTTAATTTATAGGTGTGTTCATTGCTTTGCATTCATCATTTCTAATTATATTCGTATTAGTTAATTATTTTTTATTTTAAATATAAAAATAAAAAATTAAACTTAAATAAAATATTATCAAATATAAAACATAATCTAAAATATGTTTTTTTAATTATTTAAATCTAAACATGTATAAAACATAATTCCTCTTTTTATGAGTTAATCCTCATTACAAAGTTTACAATGCTTTATAATATATAATTCTCAATTATACAATGAAAATAAAAATAAGCCTAAAATCAAACATAATTAACCTAAATAATCATAATTTCGTATAATTATCAACTTTTATAGTTATTTAATAAATTGGCACTTTTGTAATTATATTTATGAAAATTAAAAAAATGGGTTCCAATTTTTGTAGAGATCATGATAACATACCTTCTTTTTAACGATTTGCAATTTTTTTTATAAAATAATGATTTGTAAACATTTTGTGATAATTGAGGTCAGCATAAGATCTCACATATTTATCAAAGCTCTTCGCAGATGAAAAAAATTACATGTATGCACCTCAAAATTCTTTTCACATTTTAGTGTATGAAAAATTAGAAACTTGAGTCCCACTTCAAAATCAGCTTGATTTCAACTCAACAATTACTCAAAATTAGTCAACCATTGATTGTTTAACAATTATATGTTTCAGTCATCATCTTGTAAAAATGCAATTATTGATGTTCCAGAACAATATAGATAAGAATATTCTTGTCCGAATTTGACGCCTTAGTCATAAAATAATAATGGCATACTGTGTTTCTTGGTGCTTCTTGAAAATTAAGAATACTAATCTTTAAAGGTTTTCCATTCCAACTCCTGTAATTCTGTAGCATCAAAGATAATTGTGTTGCGATCATAGAAAGCTTAAGAGCCTTAACGTTGCAGCCAAATTATTGATAATTCCTCTTCCAAAACGTGTTCACAGAATGAAGCTTTTAGTGAATGATATATAACCAACTGATTGAAATCATATATACAATTATTTCAAGAACTTTTACATTACTGAAATTGGGAAGCAGAATAGAATCATATCTGTTGTAAAAGGGTTCCTCAGTTTTAGTAACAAGATTAGAAAATAAAATTTAACAGTATCTTTATTATTTTTCCACAAATTTGAGTGCAAAAAGCTTGACTAGTGACTAACCAACAACATATAATTTTCCTGTGAAAAATTCCTTTATCGTTTAAGCAGAAGAGAACAGTGACAGGATGAGTGGCTCATGATAATTTGGCTTCATGCATATTCAGTTCACATGTGACTGTTATTCTTTCTTTTCCATATTTTTTTTTTGAAATTGGTTTGAATCCACTGGCGTGTAATAGCAGTGAACCATCAGATGCCACCTACTGAAAATATGGTTAAAACTTCCACAAGAAATGAAAAAGCTTTTAGCGACAACAATGAAGTGTCATCCTTTTTTTTCCTTGTGTTTTACAGTGACAGTGGATTAAGTTTAATCCCTTTCCTTTTATCTTCTTCTTCTCCCTTCCATTTTGCAGCTCCCTTAACTCGTTCTCTCTGTCATTAACAAAGTATTAAAATGTTAGAACTCCAAAAATGTATGATGGGAATAGCTATGTTCAATTAACATCTATAATATGTTGGAGTTGCACTTACCATTACCAATGGATCTTTTGCAGTGAAGAACTGCCTCATATATTGAGCTTTCAGAATCACAAGAGTAACGCCAATCATCAGCAGAAAGGGCAACACTAATTCGCGGGGATGTATCTGAATAGTATCTCCTGTTCTTCACAGACACACCCCTTTTAGCAGCAGTTTCAGTACTTGATTTATGACCCCTCAGTCTTCCACACAAAGGCCTTAAGAAATTGAGATACTTCTGAAGTAGTCTCCTTGATAATGTTCTGCACCTTTTTAAGGAGAGGCATCTAGAAGGGCATGTAGGAGCCTCACTCTTTGGTGCATGTGAAGATGAAACCGGGCTTGTGTTGGAGTCAGAGGACTCGTATTCTCCCATTTGAAGTGATTCAACAAAAAGAGGCATGAGGTAGCCATTGGAAAAGAGTTCATCTGCATGGACAAGAGCAAGAGGGGACTGTGAAATAGGGAAGTCAAATTTGGAGTCCTGAGAGTTCTTAAAGAATCTTTTGGAGGGTGGCTTTCTAGGGTCCATCTCAATGAAAGAAGCTTCATCAGATGCATCAAGGGAAGTCCTAAGAGAGCTTTCAAGGCTTTCTAGTGATGATGGCCTCAGGTTTACCAACCAACTATATGAGAAGCTTTCAATAGAAAGAGGCTGGGAAGTTTCCATGGCTGTGGTATTGTGAAGGTATAGAAGGGATCTTAGGAAAGAATTTTGGCGATTTAAGGGAAGGAAATACAAGGTGGGCTATTGCTACCAAAAGCACTCACTCCTCTTATGCAGCATATATTTTGACTTATATGTATACATTACACACACACACCCCCTTAATATATCATCTCTGTCCAAAAATTAGTCATGTGGCTGTCTGGCAAGAGACAATGAGTTTTAATAATTGGTAATGAGAAAGGAAGAAAAAGAAACAGCAATATGAGCCCACCAATAGACCCATAATGTCCTCTTTCATCAGTAGTTAGCCTCACCTTCTCTTTTTAATCATTTATTGCTTTAAAAATTTCATAAAGGAGGAGTTGGTTTGTTTCCAGACTTATAGTCTCAATGGCAAATCACATTCTAGAAAATCAGGTTCATGCACATTAACATTCAAATGTTGTTACACTAGGAATCCAGTAAAAAAACATGCTTTAGAATATTGCCTTTACCCCTTCTTTTCAGTAATCTTTTCTACTTACACATGCTGAAGAATAACTGGTTAATTCCTCAGTTGTTATGATGAATCAATTTTGAAACAATATGTGCCATGTTGTTGATTGTACTAAGGTTTTGCTATTGTCTTGTTGTTCTGCGTAATGATATTATTTGGATGGACATGAGCACTATAGAAAGGTGATTTCATCAGTGTGATATTACATTCCAACTGCTGCACGCCTGCAACACCAGGCTAAACTTAAAACTATAAAAAATCTCATCGTACAACATTTATTATGTGCATGCAGCCTAAGTGACATAGATGTGTTGTATATTTTATTGGACCATCATTGATTATTATATACACGAGATGCTCTTGGACAACATTATTGTGTGATGAAGAGAAAAAGCATAGTACCGTAGTACTTTAGTGGTTTAATGTCATGCAATGGTTTTTAACTATGCACAAGATTTGAGTCTTATTCAAGAAATTTTGAATATTGCAAAATTTACTAAATATATGTATCAAGAAATTGTTCTATAAGTTTACCCTGCCACTAGCTATTGCATTGGTAAATTTTTGGCTAGCAGGAGGAGTTTTCTTCGATAATAACCGAAAGCTCTTTAAAAGGTGAGTGTCGGTAAACCTTTCTAAGTAAAAGAAAAATCTTTATTCTAAATCGTATCTTACTTTTCTTTGGAAAAGATCGTGATAAGAAAAAGAGAGGACCAGACACACACAAAATATATATATATATATATATATATATATATATATATATATATATATATATATAAAATAAATTCATGGTGATATTATAAGAAAAATAACAAATAAAATGAGTAATAGAAAAGAAAGAGGAAAAACACTGTAATGCGTTGCTTTCAAAGTGTGTTAGTAGTTCGTACATGAAGTGTTAAATGCAGTATTTATAATTTAAAGGTGAGCAAACCGAAACCAAATTGAATCCAGATAACTAAGTACAGGTTACGTACAAATTTCGTGATAATTAAATCTCAAGAACAAATAATATTTTTTTGGATAACTTATAATGAATGTTTGTAAAAGAACTTTTAATAAAGGTTCATATAACAAGTAAAAATAGTTTATTTAATTCAATTAATTGGTTCATAACAAGTAAAAGCTTTTTTTATTTTTACTATCAAGTTCTCCCTTCAAATTTCCTCTATCTGAAGCCCTCAACTTCTTTTTTTTATTTAATAATTAAATATTTAGGATGAACTTGTAATATAAATTGATTTAAAAGGCTAGTAATAAAAGAAATTGATGAAATTTGAAGAATTCTAGAACAAATTTTTCAAAACACAAAATATATCCTAGAAAGAATTTTCCGAAACAAGATTCTCTTTGCAAAGTGTTTTTTTTTTTTTTTTTGGGGGGAGGGGTTACCGTTGGGACAGGGGCCTGAGGATTAATGGGACGGGGAAATGCGGTAATTTCCCCAATTGTGGC
>Ga0099825_1008332_pt1 | contig 12288 bp, 8 predicted proteins | sample SiratroredBW_FD_76838 | JGI IMG/M metagenome (GOLD analysis project Ga0099825, IMG submission 76838) | Root nodule microbial communities of legume samples collected from California, USA - Siratro red BW | ecosystem: Host-associated > Plants > Roots > Nodule | place: USA: California | collected...
ATATATATATATATATATATATATATATATATATATATATATATATATATATATATATATATATATTATTTAAATCTTTATCATTACCTTAAACCCTAAACCAAATGGATTATTTTTTATAAAGATTTATAACACTTCAAAATCTATAATTTTAACTCTCAAAACATAAAAAATTATATAATATTTTCTCAGTTACATAATCAATATATGTTTATATTATATAACTTTAATATGTATAACCTAAAAGTGAAGCGTTTTCTAAGATGTATAGGTTCTTTTTAGTTGATGTGAAATTATTTTCTCTGGTATAAGAATACAGTTATAGTGGAATCACAAAATATACAGAGTATAAGATGAACTAATTATTTAATTAATATATGTATAATTACACATCAAGATTATTAAAGACTACTCATCAAATCAGTAAAAGATATAAGATATATAATTATTGACTACTTCATAAATATTAAAACTACAAAAATCGATGTAACATACATAAGCTAACATTAATTAATGGACATTAATTCATTGACGTCGGGTTTTAAAGATAGACTATAAGTAGTGTTGACTTAGTCAACTATAAATAGCACTAACTTAACCAATGTTATTCTATCACCAAGTTTTAAATTGAGTTTTAATTAAAGTAATTTAGCGTTAATTTCACTAATTCAACTCTAAATAGCTTTAACTTGCAGTCATCTATGTTTTCATGTTCAACATCCATACAAACTCTACAATCACAAAAATATCAACAAGTTTCATAAAAGACAAGACTAGCACAAGCTTGAGTAAACCAATGTTGACCTTGTCACAAACTGTATGATAAGTAATATGGATATATTTAGTTGTTTCATGAGAAACTTGATCAGAGACAATTTGAACGAAAAATTTGTTTTTACAGTTAGAATGATAGTTGGATGAAGAGATCATGTAAAATATTACTGACCATTAGAGTTTACATGTAGTGGATGTTAAAGTAGTATATTCAACCTTAGATGACATCTAATAAACTATAATTTGTTTATTTGAACACCATGAGATTAGAGAACAATTAAGATACACAAAGAAGTTGGTGATAGAATAATGACTAACCTTATAAGAATCTCTAAATGCATTGGATTTGGATAATTTACTTGTATGTAAGAAACTAGAGCCTCAAGCACATTTAAGATGATGGAGAATAGAAAAGCAACCTATAAATGATAAGTAGTAGAGTATGATAGGAATTGATTGAGGTGTTGGACATTGTAAGTGATGTTAAGACAAGTACAGGTATGATAAATGACTCATCCAATTAATCTTATGTAGGAACGTTAATCAGATAAAGGGCTCCTAAGATTACATGCAAATGAGTGGAATAGGTAGGAGGAGAAATGAGCATGTCAATATTGGAAAGTATATCAAGTGTGTACTTGGATTGCAATATATGGATGTTATAACTTTATATGGAACCTCGAGATCAAGGAAATAATTAAAATTTTTTAAACCCTTAGTATTGAAAGTGTGATCAAGAAGGGCAATAACATGTTGTATTTTAGATAAGTAATGTCATCAATCTAAATTAGAAGAGCTATAATAATGTTGCCAACAAAATTGAGGAAGAGAGAGTTATAAGAAGGAGATTGTCGATATCCATACAAGATGACAAAAGATGTTTTGATAGAGCAACTTGATCCAACTAGCTTCCAGCATAAGACAGTTAATACAACCTGCAATAAAGATGTTAAGCAAGCAAACAATTGACAAATGGTTTGTTTTGAGCCCATATGTAGATTGTTGAAGAGAATATACCCTATTATTAAGAGGAGCAACATAAGGATGTGCATACATACATCCTCATGAAACTCACCATGTAAGAATGCATTATGAACATCAAGTTATTTTATATGTTGGTTGTTAATGCAAGAAAAACCTGAACGACGGTGAGTATAACCACAATTTAGAAAGTGTCAAGAAAATCATGCCCTTCCTTTTATATATAACCATTTATAACTAGACAAACTTTGTGACACTTGATGGATCCATCAGATTTGAATTTAAATTTCTATACCTAGTGGCATCCAATGACAGTCTTGTAAGGTGGTAATGTTATAAGACTCCAAGTGTGATTTATTTGAAGAGCATGTAATTCAGGTTGCATAACTTTAATCCACAATCATATCGTAAAGCCTCAACAAGAAAGTTGGTTTAATGGTGAAAGATAAAGACATGATAAAGTGAATGATAAGATGAAAAGAGATGAGAATAAGGCAAAACATAATAGAAGGGATAAAAAAATGTTTGATGAAACGTTACAACAATTGATGTTATTATGGTAATCTTGATGGTAACAGAAAGGTTATCAAATACATGTTGAGCGTTATAAGTTAGGAAGAGAGGTAGTATTAGTAAGAATTAAGGTTGGAGGAGGAGAAAGTGAAGTATTGATAGGAAGTTTTGTATGATCATATGAGAATGGAAGACGAGAAAGTAGTGATGTTAGTTCAAATAGGTATGGGAAACTATTTTCATAAAAAGAATTATGTTACTAGATAGTGAGTGTGTGGGAATGGAGATGAAACAAAAAATACTCTTTTGCATGGGTTTGAAGCTAAAGAAGACATAGGAATGAGCTCATGGGTCATGTTTCTTTACATGTGTGTTAAAGTGTTAACATAACAGGCATACAAAAATTAAGAGTAGAAGTATCATATGTATTGCATGTTTTCACAAGGGAATGCATTATTTGAATAAAGTGTTAGTTAATTAAACATGCAATATGAGCTAGCTCAAAGCACCACAAATTTTTGGAGATTTCATTGAGAAAAAGTTTGTGTAAATTTAAAAAATGTTAAGGTTTATGTTCAACAATGCTAGTCTATTTTAGATTTTCAACGCAAAAGTTTGATGAGTTATTCCTTTAGAAACAAATAAATTATGCCTAATAAATTTATATCAATTATTAATGTGAATGGTTTTAATCATTTTTTTCAAATTGGGTTTCACTGTATGTGTTGAGTTTAAAACAACACCAAGCTAGAATCAAAAGAACCAGATTGAAAGAAAGCATTTTATTAACACTATTCAATATACCATTTATACTCATAACAATTTGTATATATAGAACGTAAACTAAGGGAATAACAATAAAATCGTTGAGAGCTAAGCATAATAAATGTTTGCACTAGACAATTTATAACACCATTGTTAAACGATCTTATGCTCCCTTCCATCAAACGGTCTAATTAGTTTGATCAAACTCTAACAAATAGTCTGTTGAATAGGATTTAGAGCAATCATCACAATTCTTCACCTTGACTTCAAATCATGGAAGAGCTTCCAGGTTCCTCTTTTTTTTTTCTTAAAGAAAAATTAATCATCTTCAGACATCATTTGAATCTCATCCTGACAAGGACTTCGTAAACACATATGTGATATTCTTCTTCAAGGCTATCTTCTAGATCTTGATCTCTCCAAACTCAACAACATCTCTCATGGAATATAGTTTAACAACTATGTGTTTCATCCTCTTATGGTGGATCTGAAGATCAGCTAGATATATGGCATTTGACTATCATGATGAACCATCACACAATCCTGCATTATACTCAATTCTCCAATCATCCCCTTCAACCATAGTGCCTCCTTCATCCTCTCTATAAGCCCGATATACTCGACCTAGGTAGTAGATAAAGCCACCACCGATTACAAATTGGATTTCTAGCAAATTGCATTTCCAAACAATGTAAAACATACCTAGAATGTGACTTTCTTGTATCAACATTCCTTGAATAATCAATGTCTATAATAAGTTCTCTCTACCCATTAGCATATGGAGTAATATTCATTTCCCTACCCTCTTCTTCTGAGTTAGGAACTTGGATAATTGAAAACTTTGTGTGAAATCCTAAAGGTGTCATCGTAGGTTTAGGTTCATGCTTCATAAACCTCTTAATCACCTTCTACAAGTATACTTGCTGAGATAGATGTAATATGCCAACTGTCTAATCCCATTGTATGCCCATCCCCAATAGTCGCCTCACTGGATCAAGATCCTTCATTTCAAACTCTGAACTTCATTTTTCTTTAAGCTCTTTCAGTTTATTTTCGTATTGGTTCACCATAAGAATATCTTGTATGTATAAGAGTAATAATAACATACACCCTTCTTCTCTTTTGAGGATGTAGATACAATTACCATAATTACTCCTTTAGAAGCCTGTTTACCTTAGGAATCATCAAATTTGTTGTATCACTTCTTCATACTTTGTTTCAAGGCATACAATGATTTCTTCAATAAACACATTTTTTCCTCATCTTCAACAAACCCTCTAGGTTGTTAGATGTAGACCATGTCCTCTAGATTTCCATGAAGAAAGTTGTCTTCATGTCCAATTGTTCTAACACTACATTGTACTGGTTAGCAATAAATATCAAAATCCTTATTGAACAATGATTTACCACACGTGAGATGATGTTACTGTAGTCTACCCCTTCCACTTGTGTAAACCCTTTCACCACCAGTCTAGTCTTGGACCTCTGTTCCTCCACACTTAGTATTCCCTCCTTCTTCTTAAATATTGCATCTTACTACCTTCTGATTTCTTGGTAGATCAATAAGCATCAACGTGTGGTTCTTCCTTAAAGATTTAATCTCCTCCTCCATGGGAACCTGTCACTATTGACCTTCCATACCTTCTATAGTCTCCTAAAAGATCCTAGGCTTTGAACTTATATCTTATTAGTTGTTGCCAAAGCTTAGGTGATAAGGGCAGTATATCTAAACCTCTATATAGGTTTGATAGTTCTCCTCTTCATATCACGTGTAAGTTCATAGTTACGGTCAACTTTTGCACGTTTTGACCTTATCGTGTAAGAGTTAAAAGGTTTGTTTACACCATCTGACAACTCTAGAGGTCTGATCCATCACTAGAAGGCTCCACCTTAACATGGACTTTCTCCTTACTGTACTCTAGATCTCTGCACAATTAGTAAGTAGAGTTTCATCGAATGTGGCATCCTTGCTCACCTAGCCTCTCTAAGCTCTAACCTCCACAACTTACACCCCTTCATACCTTCTATGTATCCAATTATCCCTCAACCTATGTTTCTAGTTTATCCTTCTTTACATGTGTAAATGTCAATGCACCAAACACCCTCAGATTCTCATAATCCACATGCCTTCCACTTCATACTTCCATAGGAGTCTTGTAGTTTGGAGCAGACTATAGACTCACATTTATCAAGTAGACAAGTATGCAACTTTTTCCCAAACGGACTTAGGCAATCCAACCCATTTTTGTTGTGGTGTACATGTAACCGTCTTGTGCCTCTTTATTCCTTTCACCTTGCAAAACTTATTGAACTCCATTGAAACAAATTCCAATTCATTGTCTTTTCTAAGCACTTTCAGTTTAATTCTTTGTTACTCACCACAGTGTCTTACTCTTTAAATCTCTAAAAAATCACAATCTTACTTTTCCAAGTTATAAATTCACACCCTTCTTGAATAATCGTTCATGATATCGAAGAAATAAGACCCTTCACAACGAGTATTGAATACCTTTTACAACACACCATTTGTTCTTTAATTAATACCTTTTGCAACTTTTTTCCTCTAAAAATTTCCATGTACTTTTTTCTCAAAAATACTAATTAAATCGTTACTTTTGAAAATATTATCTATATTTTTGAGACAAATAAAAATTAATAATTTGTTAGGGGCAAAAAAAAGTACGTTTAAGTTTAAAATCTAAATTAATTTGTTTTAATTATTAGCATCAACATTCTATTGTCTTTAATATCAAATTTAAACCTTTTTCTATGATAACTCGTAAACCATCTTTAATCGTTATATTGTTATCTACAAGTCATATCACATGTTAGTTCTATATTAATTTATTGGTTAAAAGAATATAATAAATTTATTTTAATTAACATAATTACATAATTGTATATAAAAAAATTAGTTATCTCGTAAATTTGAAAAATAAGAATTCTAATTTCTTCTGAAAAAACAAAGACAAGTAATTATAGTAAAGAAATATGAAAATAATAAATGTGTCATTATATACATATTTTCAAGTATGTGTTACTTGGCCTTTTTAAAAGGCCAAAATACACGTGATAGTATTCCCAATCATTTCCTAATATATTTAGTGCATTTTACAAATAATATATATATAACACTAGCACTCCTTCGTACAGCTTGCTAATACTGTTTTTTTCTCAGATCAAACAAGGTATTCAACTGTAACAACGACAACTTTTCTTTCTGTAATATAACAATAACATTATCGAAGGTTTTTAATGTATTTTTTTCTTTTAATAACATCATCTCTAGAACGAGAACATGACATAATACTATTTTGTAGCTAATTAAAGAGTGATGAACTCATTTATGTTTAGGGACTGTGTCAATTTAAATGGAGGACTTCTTTCTTTCCATCGCAGCAAAGATTGCGGAATGTGCGGTGCTTCCAATTTTACACCATGCTCAATACTTGTGTTGTTTCCACAACTTTGCTTCAAATCTTTCAAATGCCAAAGAACAATTGGAATTGACTCGAGACAGCGTGAAGAATCAAATTAAAGGAGCCATCAATAGGACTGAAAAAGTTGAGCCAGCTGTTGAAAAGTGGCTAAAAGATGTTGAGAAAGTCTTAGATGAAGTCCGATTGCTGGAAGAAAGGGTATCAAACGTAAACAAAAGCTATTTCAAAAGACAATGTCAATATTCTCTTGCAAAAGAAATAGCGAGAAAAACAACTAAAATGATTCAACTCGATCTTAATAGCAAGTTTGAACCATTTTCCACAAAGACTGAACTTCCAGGCATGAAATACTATTCTTCCAAGGATTTCTTTATGTTCAAATCTACAGAAGCATCGTACAACAAGCTTCTCGAAGCATTAAAGAATAAAAGTGTTGCCATGATTGGGTTAGTTGGATTAGGAGGCTCCGGAAAAACTACTTTGGCAAAAGAAGTGGGTAAGAATGTTGAAGAGATGAAACTCTTCGAGAAGGTTGTCTTTGCAACGGTGTCTCAACCACTAAATATCAGAGGTATCCAAGATCAAATTGCTGACCAATTAACGTTCGAGTTCAAGGAAACATCAGATATAGGTAGAGCACAAAGACTATCAGAGAGATTAAGGACAGGTACAACTCTTCTAATCTTGGATGATGTATGGGAAAAGATAGACTTTGAAGCTGTAGGTATTCCATTTGATGAAAACTGTAAGGCTTGTTGTATACTCATAACAACTCGTAGTAAAGAAGTATGCAGTTCTATGCAATGCCAAAGTATTATTGAACTTAATCTCCTGAATGACGAAGAATCTTGGACTTTGTTCACACGTTATGCAAACATAACTGATGCCTCCTCAGAAGCTTTGAAAGGTGTGGCAAGAAAAATTGTTAATGAATGTAAGGGATTGCCCATTGCAATTGTGACTGTGGGAAGCACGCTAAAGGACAAAACTATTGAAGATTTTGAGTTAGCATTGTCAAGGCTGGAAAATTCTATGCCACTAGATATTCCACAAGGCTTAAGAAGTCCTTATGTTTGTCTTGAATTAAGTTACAATAATTTGAAAAATCAATTAGCTCAGTCCTTATTATTGTTGTGCTCTATGTTTCCAGAGGATTGTGAAATAGATTTGGAATATTTATTTCGATTTGGAAAAGGATTTGGCACATTTGGGACATTTGGAACAATGGAGAATGCAAGGAGGGAGATGCATGTAGCTATAAACATCCTGAAGAATTCATGTTTGTTGATGCATGTTGAAACAAAAGAAAAGGTGAACATGCATGCCGAAACAAACCAAAATGTGAAGATGCATGACTTGGTTCGTGATGTAACCTTGTGGATTGCATCTAAAAGTGGTCAAGCAATTTTCACATGTACTGAAGTGGATCCAAGTGTGTTGGTGGATGATGAAATCATGAAAGATAAGAAAGCATTAGTTGTATGGAATTTTAAAAGATATCTTTTTCTTAATTATAAAATAAATTGTCCAACACTTGAAATCCTCCTGCTTTGTACTAAAGCATTTGGAATAGGGGTATCATATGTGTGTCCTCAAAGCTTGGAAAAGCTTAAAACGTTAGCAATCATAAATTTAAAGAAGTAGGATAGAAATGTTTTGGTTTTGTCAGAGTCACTGAAGTCAATAAAAAATCTTCGAACACTGTGCTTGAGAGGTCATGATATGGGCGACATATCTTTTGTGGAAAGATTGCAAGCACTTGAGATTCTTGACTTGAGAGGCTCTTCTTTTAAAGAATTGCCTGTTGGGATTGTAGCATTAAGGAAGCTGAAGCTTCTGGATTTGTACAGATGTCTGATTAAGAGAAATAAAGATGAAGCTTATGAAGTTGTAGGAAAGTGTTTGCAGCTAGAGGAATTGTATTTGTCCTTGGTCAATTACGTAAAGGACTTTTCTCATGATGTTTCTTTCTCCAGATTACAGAGGTATGTTATAATAAACAATGATATTTATGATGTCTTTGAGAATACTGAAGTTATGAAAACATACGCACAGTCTAGAAGTTTATTAATAGATAAGTTTGATGTTGCTGCTCAACATTTTAAATCATCACCAATCAAAGATCTCTTTATAAGAGCAGAGTTCCTTCATCTCGGGAACCTTCAGGGGGATTACAAAAATATAATCCCATCCATGGATCCACAAGGCATGAATCAATTGACTGCACTAACACTCCAACATTGTGAAAAGATAGATTGCCTCATTGATACCAGCAGTGTTGATTTTCTTCAAACCGAAGTTGTATTCTCTAAACTTATTTACTTAAGGTTGGAAAGTTTATGTAGCCTTCAAGAGGTGTTTTGTGATCCCTCTTCGCGATGTTCTCTCAAAAATTTAGGAGAGCTATTGATAAAAGATTGTAGTAAATTGAACAGCATACCCTTTCCAAGGAAGTCTAAGTTATGCAATCTAAAGGTCCTTTCAATATCAGAATGTCCTCTGCTAACTTCTCTCTTGGTGCAATCCATTGTCCAATCTCTGGTGTTGTTAGAGGAACTAAAAATACGTTCCTGCAGCGCATTGAGGCACATTATAGAAGAGGTGGAAGAAGGGAACGATGTTTTGACGCTCCCAAAATTAAGGTTTCTTTCGATTGAAAAATGCGACAATTTGGAATATATATTCTCCGCGTTTTTAGCAGAAGGGCTCACAAGTTTGGGAAATTTGACAATTTTTGACAACTTAAAGTTGAAGTATGTATTTGGCAATGAAAAAGAACATAATCTTGCAGTGTACCCCAGTGTCCAGCAGACTGATACCAGAAATTTGAATACTCTAAAGTTGATGAAATTACCAAATGTGATTGACATTTGGCCTGAATATTGTCGTCCATGTCTCCCGAATCTTCAATTCTTATATTGTATTGACTGTCCCAAATTACTTGATTCTTCCATATTTAAGATGGTGACTGTCTCAAATCTCCAACAAGAAACAACTTCAAAGGTAATATATTATCTCAAAATAATGATTTCTTTAATTAAACATAACTAGGTGACTTTTTATAGAAACACTGTTATTATTTATCATTTCATTAAATTGATTAAAAATAATGAGTTTTAAACATGAGTTAACCTTTTACAGAGATAATTAGGAATCAGTATACTTTCCCATTAGTATTGTAATTTTTTTTATAGGTTTTTTATATACTGAGTTTTGATCTGGTATTTTTTTTATTTTTTAATACATTTTAGGTCTGCTTCCTCGCATTAAGTTTATTGAATATAGTTATTTTATTTTCTTTTGACATGGAGAGAAATGTTTTATAGGTCTCTGTTAGATTCCGTGGAGTTGAATTGTAAAATGTAAAATATTAACAATGAATTGTGTTGTGCATACAGGAGAATGAAATAGCATGGTTGATTACCAACACATTCAACCAATTGGACCATCTTAAAGCTGTCAGATTTAAAGAGCTTAGGTTGTCTTATCTTAGACTAAAAGGTCTCTTCAGATTCCAGATGGGAGAACAAGGAGGCACTAGAGAACTGGTTCCCCTAAACTTGGATATATTTATTCTAGAATTGCAGAATCTAGCTGAGCTCAACTTCATATGGAAGGGCCCCACAGGTTTTCTAAGCCTCCAAAGGCTTCTCTATATTCACATAAATGGATGTCCAAAATTGAAAACCATCTTCTCTGCTACCATTGTCAGAAGTTTACCAATGCTGAGCAGTCTGCATATATGTAAATGTGATGAATTGGAACAAATATTTGATTTAGGTGATGCACACCAACTCAAAACCCTATATTCTTCTCAACATTTGTGCCTCCCATCACTCTCTCTTATTGAAGTTAAAAAGTGCAATAAGTTGAAATGTCTTCTGTATAATCTCTCGGCTACTCATTTTACCCGTGTGCACAATTTGACAATAGAAGAGTGCTCTCAGATACAAAAGGCTTTCGGTTTTGAACATGAAACTGATGATGGTGGTGAAGAAGAGACGACTAAGAAAGGAGAACAACTACTGCTACAAAACTTGAGACAAATAATACTCAAAAAGTTGCCCAACTTCGAAGAGATTCACCACGGATTTAAGTTAAAAGAAGATGTTCAACATACCATAGAGGAATGTCCAAAGTATTCTCCAAGTTTATATCTACACACAGGTAAAATTCACATGTCTTTTTTCTACAAACAATTACATTGTCTTTGGATTATAATGTTGTTAAGTAAAATATTGTTTAAATACGAAGTTTTCGGTTAAACTTTGCTCCATGACGAAATCCTGTCACAAGGCACAAAGGATGGTATTAATTAACATTCTTAATAAAAATAATTCTGTTTTCTCTGCTCTTTCTATTTTCATTGTTTTACCGTAACTGGTGGATTACATGTTTTGTAATTTGTTTACACATTTTAAATACATTGTTTTTGTTTATCAGATATGTAAATAGAATGCTACAATTAAGCATGCAACTGATCTCCATGCGCTGCAATAAATTGGTCAGGTAACTTTTTTATGCTATTTTAGCAACAGGATCATGTGGATAATATTTCAGCCTATTTTACTCGGTAAAAAGAGGTAGTGTTGCTTAAACATGTGTTGTATAAATATCCAAGTTTGATCATATTTTAAATTAATATAACTCATGTTTGTTCTAGCTATCACTGTTTTTTGGGGTTTGATTGCATGGAAACACCTTTAAATTTTTGTAATTGACAGTATTTTTTCCTCTGCATACTTTGAAGTTATTCAAATAAAAAAAAAAAAAACATTCTCTAAAGTAACTAATGCTAACTCAGTGGCCCCACTAGTCTGATGTCAGTCATTATGGAGAAGGAGAATAATATTAAAACATTGATACCATATAATTACTTTGTAGGGAGACAATTGCTGGAGGGAAGCAGACTGTGGTGTGGGGGTAATATTAAAATCTGTATATAAATAATCAATTACAGAAAGACACTTCTTTTGCTACCATACACATTGCCGAACCTTGTAAAATATTTATCTCTGTCAGTGTTTATTTTCTTGTTTTAGGATTCAAGAATTTGATAGCGAACTGGATATTGTGAGATGCTAAGTCTTATGTGTAATATGCAACACTCATTGGTATATCTAATAAGTGTTTGATTCTTCCCTCTTTGAATTAATATTTGAGAGTGATTCTCCAAATATTTAGATATTTGTCAATTCATATCATCAGAGCTAGTTAGCCAATCCCTGTAAGAACCTAGGAAGTCAAGAATTTGAAATCCTGATAGCCTAAAAGACATGTGATTGGTACTTCAAAAGTACCTGGAATGCACCATCATAAACTAATCTCTGTCGCTGTTACAAAATAGATTAATTATAACTAACTAGCCAATCCTCTGTCAATTTGTCATACAAGTAGCACAAAAAGAATAAATCAAAATTAGTAAATTTGGTTTCGTTGTCCAATTCACAAGGTACTACTTAACATCCTGAGATTCAATCAACTATTTTTTCTGAACAAAGATATAATTTTTCAACTCTATCTTGGCTTGATGGTCGGTACACTTCCACTGACAAGGTCACTACCTGACACATCTCCTGAAATAAAAGGAGTCTTAATAGTAGATGATGAAGGTTGTGAACTGAATATTGTACCAGAAGAATCACTTGTAACATATTCAACTCCCTTGGAATCTGAGTCAAGTAGCATAGAGCAGATGTATTCAAGCTCTCTAGCCACTTCTGCCATTTTAGGCCTCTCACCTGGTGAATCTTTGCAACACTTTAAGGCTAAAGTCAAAAATCTCACTGCATACTCAGATGGATAAGACTCAATA
>Ga0099825_1008334_pt1 | contig 12287 bp, 5 predicted proteins | sample SiratroredBW_FD_76838 | JGI IMG/M metagenome (GOLD analysis project Ga0099825, IMG submission 76838) | Root nodule microbial communities of legume samples collected from California, USA - Siratro red BW | ecosystem: Host-associated > Plants > Roots > Nodule | place: USA: California | collected...
AACAACAAAAAAAAAAAAAAAAAAAAAAAAAAAAACTCAAAAATATATCTTATCTCCTTATTTAAAATCTGTTTATAGTCCAAAGACGAAGGATTCAGTGAAACATACTTTTCAAAATAATAATAAAAAGAGACATGTTAGTTATATACCAAATCAGAGACATATTGGAAACTTCTTGTTTGCTTCCCATCACCATATACAGTCAATGGTTGCTTACGAATAGCCTGCAAAAACAAATGAACAAATAAATAACTATGAATAGTATAAGAAAAGAACATCTCCAAAATAATTTGAAAATAAAGACAAGAAAGTCAAACCTGTGCAACAAAATTGCTAACGACACGACCATCATCCAAACACATCCGGGGTCCATACGTATTGAAAATTCGAGCAATACGAACCTGTAAAACATAAAACCAGATCAGTCTCAATAACATGTAACTTCCAGAATTTACCATCGGTAGTTTAAATTTCTCTTATGTAGGATTAAATATTATTTTTTCCCTCAGTGAAGAATTTGTCACGCATATAAAGTCATGTATTGAATTAAAAGTCTTTCAAATCCTATATATATACAAACGTGATCAATCGTAAAAGATTTCATGGAATACATATTGCCAGCAACCAATAGTCTAAACTTAAAAAGGTTTTAGTACGTGCACATGCACACACACACAAAAGAATTTATCTGAATCTATTTTATTTAAAACCTTTACTTGCTTACATAGCTGTTCAAGGGAAAGTTGTGCAGAAAAGTAAAGAGTTAAACAAATCAAAAGCTAGCATTAAATTCATATTTGTGTTATAGTAATCAATCAGTCCCAAATAGTAGCAAACAGTGGGATGGTCATCATATTCAGCTGCAAATTTGGCCACAATTTGTGTAATGCAAAGATGCTACACTATGAGTTTCCTACAGCGGGGGCAGCTGCTGCTCTACTGAGCTACAGAGAATCATATTGTACCAATTAGCCTGAATAACCATGCTTTGTCCTGGTTTATTGTAGAACGTAAAAAAGATGTCATAACTAACAGCATATCTACCTGTCAAACTTAGTCTAACTTCTACGGTTTATATCCAAAATTAAAATTTCCCAACTCTAGTAGAAAGAACATTCAGGATATATCACTGCAACCTAAAAACTAATTGCACCTGCTTTTGATGAGTTTTAAAATAAATAATAAGAGAGGTGGCAACAAAAATTACGAGGTGTTTAAGCAAAGGACGCATGACCCAAAACATATAGGTATTCGGTTGAAAAATGAAGCAGCAAATACCCATTTCAGATTCTTAATCAGAATCCAACACTAGCAAAGTGAAATATGTATTAACCAACTTATATCCTACAGGAAGAACATTTTCCCCTTTCTCATGGAATCTGGTGTTATTTCCAGCAAGAGATATAACATTATATATGCCTGATTTTTGCAAATAAGTTCTCAACAAAGAATAAAATCAATTTATTCATTTATTCTAGGAAATTCACTAATTATTTATGAGCAGAAAAAGAGACTCTCCACAGTCTTTCTTTCTCTAATAGTCGTCCACAAGTTTGGTTAATGTTTCCTCTATGAATGAAATTAGAAATGGATTTCCTTGCAAACGTTCAGACAATCAACTTCTCTCTGAATCTTCAGCATTTAGCTACTACTTATGTACGTGAGCATGTTGCCCTTCTGATTAGAAATGGGTGATGAAAATAATATAAGCATGGGTGGAAGTTTAACATGTTCAATAACGCCAGGGCAAAATACTGCAGCATTATTTTCCAGTGTGAAAGAATAGCAAAAGAGCAACCTAAATGATTTAACATGACAAGTAAAATTAATAAAAAAATAAGGAAGGGAAATAAATCACATGTAATCATGTTCTCAAGTTAAAACAACAGATCAATACAGTACAAATATAATAACATCACACTAAACTTATTCCAACAACATAGAATAATACATCAAAGATAAATAATCGAAACTATTGAATCAATTGAACAAACACATAACCTACCTCAACGCCAGCACCTCGATGATAATCCATGGCCAAAGTCTCCGCAGTCCGCTTCCCTTCATCGTAACAACTCCTCTCACCTAAAATCACCAAACCACAAAATTGAAAAAATTATGTTAAAACATAAAAGCTTGGTCTATTCACTCGCTTGCTCGCTCGCTCACCAATTGGATTGACATTTCCCCAGTAAGTTTCCTTCTGAGGATGCTCCAGCGGATCGCCGTAGACCTCACTGGTGCTAGTAAGCAGAAACCTAGCCCCAATTCTCTTCGCAAGGCCCAACATGTTCAGCGTCCCCATCACATTCGTCTTGTAAACCAACAATTAAGGATCACAAAATTCAAATCAAGCAATATTTAAAGAGAGTTAAAAAAAAAACGGTAGTTGGTTAGAGATTAGAAGGATATGATGGTCTTGACGGGGTTGTACTTGTAATGCACCGGCGAAGCGGGACACGCGAGGTGGTAGATCTGATCCACCTCGAGGAGAATCGGTTCAACGACGTCGTGGCGAATGAGCTCGAACCTAGGGTTGCCGAAGAGGTGCACGAGGTTCTCCTTTCTCCCGGTGAAGAAATTGTCAATGACGATGACGTCATCCCCGCGCGCGATGAGCTTGTCGACGAGGTGGCTCCCGACGAAGCCCGCGCCGCCGGTGACGACGATCCGCGGCCTTCGGCCAGAGATCCCGACGGGGACCCGGCCCGTGCGGGTCCCGGAAAAACGAGTGAGGCCCGAGCGGGGGAGGAAGGTGTGGGTCTCGGGCGGGCCTATGCGGGAGAGCGTGGGCTGGATGATGAAAAAGGTGGAGCCGATGAGAATCCCGACGAGGATGAACAGAAGACGCTGCTCTCTGAGGAGGTAGTTGATGGATCTGGGGAGGGATCTGGTGTGCTTGATGGATTTGGGGGAGTACGGTGAAGCCTCGTTGCTGGCCATCTCTTCCTCCCTGCGGTGATTCAGACTGGTTTGCTTGTGGAGCTGTTTCATCTTGTGGTTAAAAACAAAACGCAACGCTACCCTGTGTTTTAATGTTTTCGGTAACTGCGAAATAGATACTTTCTTTCTTTCTCTTTTTTGATCTTTTTCTTCCTTTTCTGATGCACAGTGCGAATGAATGCAGAGTGCGTGCGGTGATTATTGTTATAGGGATGGAACACGAACACGAAAACTTAACAGAAAGCGTGGAATTGAAGGTACTTTTCCCCCGCCATGGATGCCACTTTTCTACCTTTCAATCGATGTTTGTCCACTCCTACGTGAATGCCTCTCTCACCATCATTTTTTACTTCCGCACTTAAATTAACCGTTTTCTTTGCTGGCTTACAATCACTTCGTAATTTCTTTTCAATTTCATTACAAATTAATATATAACAAAATATTTTCCTACATGTCAAAACCTAACCACATCTGATTGCACCGTATTACTCAATACCTTTGCTTAAACTTTTTGTTTCCTAAATTAACTTTAGCGGGAATGAAAGTGATGTTAAATTGTTCTTAACTTTATTGTTAAATAATAATTCATGTCCTACGTCAATATTATTTTAAGAAATAATTCCAACAAATTTAAATATACAAAACTTCACTGACGGAACCCAGTGCCGAAATATTTACCATAATTGACATATGCCTTTGCTCTTAGAAATCAAACTTTTAAGTTTCGCTTTTCTTTTTTACGTTTCTGAAATTTAAATTTGAAATATTTTTAAATATTAAATTAAATCAGATAATATATTATAAAATCGTTAATGTTAATTAATAAGGTCGTGGAAATAAATAAAATATATAATGTTGGTATTAATTTTAAAAAGAAAAGAAGAAATAATAGTGATAAGTGAATAATTTAATGGTGACATCATTATTGGATGGTGAAAATAAGAATTATCTGCGAGTAATAGAAACAAGTTAAAAGAAAGAGTGATGATTTGTTGAGATGAAGAGATGTGTAAGTATTTTTTTTCTTTTTTTAGATTTGAAATATTGTTATCTAAATGAGGATAAAAAATCTTATTACATCCTCTTCACTTTTAACTAAAAACTAAACTATCCCCTCGAATATAAAAAATATTGGTAAGTAGGATAGGAAAAACTTGTTGAATTGATATATTATATGGTAATGGTTCAGCAAACAATAGACTAAAATAGGATATCTTATCCTATCTCACTAATTTTGGCCACCAATTGAAGTCTTATTGTTTCAATTTTAAAGTGGAAAGGATTTCATATTTTATTGATTATCTTGATTTCATTTTCCTATGTGAAACTAATCACTGTTATTTATTTTATACCATCACTTATAAAAATATGAAAAATGCATTTTTTTATTTATATTATTTCTCAAATATACACCAAAATATTATAAAATACACAAAAATGTAATAATTTTTAAATTAATATACGGTAAATTTGTTAATATTAATATAATTTTATTCAAACTTGTTTCATATTTGAATTTTTTTTAACACTAATATCATATAATACAATACAATGATTTCTTAATATATTTTAGTTACTAAAAAACACACTAAAATATAATACTTTTTTAAATTTATATTTATTACATTTACATCAATATTGATTTACAATTTAGTTTAAATTTATTTTAAAAAAACTTAATACATATATATATATATATATATATATATATATATTATTTTGTAATATATTAAGTGATTATAAAATACTTTTGCCAAATTAATGGAATTTCATTTTTTCACGTGACATTTTCATTTTTAAATGACGGAGAGCCCATAAACCTAATAGGGTAGATGGCAATTATTTCCTGTACCCGTCAACTTGAACCTCACCTCCACAACGTTTAAAATAATTATTTTAATTTTTTAAAATCACTTTCATGTTATCCGTTTCGGATTTTTTTAAAAAACACATTTTTTAGAATTTATAAAATAATTCTGAAACAAAATAAAATTTTCAAAATAAGATTTCGAAAATAAATTTTTCATAATGCATAAAGTACATCATAAAACAAGTTTTCTTAAACAGGATTTCAGAATAATCTTTCCAAAACGTATATAATATTTTTCAGAATGCATTATTAAGTTAATGTTTTAAAAAATTTAAAATAAGATTTTTTTTCTCTTATTCTTCTAACAGCAGTATGAGCTACTGTGATGGTGGGATGCAGTGAGAGAGGAACAAATGGGATAATTTGGTCATTTCATTTCAATTTTGGGGTGCAGGTTCAGAAATAGGCCTACAGGAAGTAATTACCGTACTTCTTGCTCGACACTTACAGGCCCACTAGTTATCCAAGTATTCGAACAAAAAAGAAAAAGAAGGGGCTCTTGATCCTTGTATATAAGGAATCATCGTTAACATTGTGCATCCGACTTTAGGGTTTCGGTGTGTTTGCAGAGCTGCGCGTGGATCTACGAAATGGGTAAGACAATGAAATTCATTATAAAAAAGATTCTAATTCGTCCAATTTTTTCAAGTCTGATCTGAGTTATTTCTTTTTCCGCATTGAAGCGAGGATAAAGGTGTACGAGCTGAGGAACAAGACCAAGGCGGAGCTGCTGAACCAGTTGAAGGATCTGAAGGCGGAGCTTGCTTTGCTTCGAGTGGCCAAGGTCACCGGCGGCGCCCCTAACAAGCTCTCCAAAATGTACTATTCGAACTTGTTCTGAGTGTGTGTTGTGGTTGTTATGTTTGTCTGAATCGCTTTCCGTGTTCGTTTTGTAGCAAGGTGGTGAGGCTTTCGATAGCGCAGGTGTTGACGGTTATTTCCCAAAAGCAGAAGGCAGCGCTCAGAGAGGCATACAAGACCAAGAAGTATTTGCCACTTGACCTGCGTCCCAAGAAGACCCGCGCCATTCGCAGACGCCTAACCAAACACCAGGTTTCATTCTTTTTCCTTTTTTCCAGTGTCTTTTGTTTAATTTTGTTCATTGTTTTTGAGTTAGAATTTGAAATTTTAGTTTTTATGTTGTCTCAATAAATTAAATTGTGATTATGGTACAACATGTGCATCATACTCCAACTTTACCAATACTCTTTGAGTTTGAGTTATGGTGCACATGCCTTGAATATGCCTTACTTGGTTCCATTAGGATTGTGATATCATATCATTAAATTAAACTGTGATTACAAACTCGGTTCATGTTGTTTTAGTCTTAAGAGTCTGGTCTTAATTAGTGGTCTCAAGTTTTTGGACTCTCGTAAAAATAATAGTTAAATAATGAATTTTTATAGAAGTTATTTTATAGTTGATTTGTTCTTAATTTGCTTCCATTTTTCACTGAGGGTTTGGTTTTATTCGATTGTGATTTGTCTTACCACCGTCCTCTCGGCTTGTGCAGGCATCATTGAAGACAGAACGGGAGAAGAAGAAGGAGCTGTACTTTCCACTAAGAAAGTATGCCATCAAAGTTTAGGTTAGAACTGGTTACTTGTATTGAAATTTTAAGGTGTTGATGCCTGATACTGAGGCTGCATTCCAATTTTTAGTACCAGAGTCGTTTTGATGCCTGCCTTCATAGGTTAGAACTGGTTACTTGTATTGAAATTATGGTTGTTTTTGGCCTTTTGCTTATGAGTATCACTGGATGAATGATCATTGACACTCTTCATTTCTCTCCTTTTTGTTAGACTATTTCATTTATTACAATTAGCTTTAAACATACAATTTAGTCTTTATGTTTAGCAAAATCTTAATTTGGTTTGGGCGGAAATGTGTAGTTCTTGTTTAATTCTTAAACAATTCGTATAAACTATATGCGAATAAAATTTGTATAAGAGTTTAGGATTTATATTTTGAATTTTTTTATATTCTAGATGGTATAAATTAGAAAAGTATTTTCGGTATTTTAGAAAATATGAGAGTGCGTAAGAACTAAAGGAGGTCAGGAACAATGCGTCTGGATATAATGAACCCAGTATAAGTCTAACTAGAGGCCCACAAAATACAAAACTGTTTTCGTTGGATATATGGATGATTGCATAACAAAAACAAGTTTTTATTGTGCACAAGAGTTTTTATTAGAAGGTAAAGTTGTTTTTTATTGGTGTTGTTGGAGACGCAAACGGTTAGTAATGAGTAGAGAAATAGCAGGAGAAGATGAGTTAGGCAGGCATGAGGTTCAGCTCTGTGTTAAGAGAAAATGACATTATAGTCTTTCAACAAAGGTGGTAGTCCAAATAGCAAGTACGGGGTGTGAATATTATCTCTCCTCACTCTTTCGGGCGCTCAACTTGGAGGATTCATGAGTAGAAAGCCCAAAATATTAATGCATTTGAAAGGGGAACACAACGCAGACGATCTTACTTTAGATTGGGCTTTGGCAAGTATTTTTGAGGCTGTTTTTTCCTCCATATTTTCATCATCCATTTCCACCCCCAAACACACACACACACACATATATATATATATATATATATATATATATATATATATATTCTTATTTTATCCTTCTTGAATTTTACTATCCAGAAGTTAAAAGTATTGTAAATGAAATATACGAAAATGGAGGAAATAATGTCTTTTTATAGTTAGTTCAACAATGATAAGAAGGGAAATAAAGTATAAAAGAACTCAAACTAATTATCTACTAACTCAACACATTTAATTTATCAGGAACCTCATTATTTTTAATAAAGATTATAACAAAATCTACGTTTCTGTCAATTAAATTTTTTAGTATCAGCACAGCACTCAAAGTTCAATTTATATAGCTTTTCTCTAAAGGTTAAATGAATTATTTTTTTCCATATTTTTGTTTTACTAAAATTATAATGTTGTCATTAAAATTGCCAATACAAATAATGGAAAACTATCCAAAATACTATTAAGTATTGAAATGTTAATTTTATTTTGTTCTCAATAAGAAAACTATGTCAAAGAGAGGATGTCAAACTATATACTCTTCTTTTTTCACCAGAATAAAGTTTTTCTTTTTTTACTTTTCTTTTCAATCTTAAAAAAGATATTCAAAATTATTTAATTCCAACAAAAAATACACCGTTATGCAATCACATATAACAAATACTCATTATATTCATTCACTTTTAACTTTTATGTCCTTAAGTTTGAACACATAAAATTATTATTTGAATGTAAGTCTTGCAAACAGGAGTTTTTAAAAATAAAAAAAAAAACATTTATATAAATAATTTTATTTAATTTCAAGAAATTCATATTTGTAGAACTCACAACTGATGTTTTTACTAATAAATAATTTTTGGAAGTAACTCTCATTAATTGTGTTTTTAGGGAGGAAAAAAAAAGGATTTGAGAGTTTTGGATAAATTGATAATCTTGGATGAATTCATCTTGTAAAGTAGTAAATTCGTCATATTTTTATTGTTTTGTTTTGATATGTTTGAACAAACCTCTTGCTAAATACATTTTGGAAATAAATAATTTTAATAATTTTACAATATTTTAAATGTTAAAAATAATGGTATGCAATATGTTTTAACAATTTTGAAATATCTTTTAAACAATAAAAAATATTCATGTAATAATATAATTGCATTATTGATATTTTATATTTTTTCGATGATATTTTTTACAGAAGTAAATTTTGAATTGTGTCATAGTTAAATCACGCCTATTCATACCCTTTATTAATACGTATTTAGTTTGGATTAAAAATGAGATAGGAAATAAATAAATCAAATAGATAGAAAAGAAAATAATGTATATAAGAGAAACGGATCGGTCCGATAAATTATTAACCCAACTCGAAATAGTAGAAGGAACGCTTATAAATATTTAAAAAATTATATTATATCATATGAAATAAACAAATAATTTTATGAAGATAATATCGTTAAAATATATCAAAATTTTCATTCGATTATTCTAATATTATATTTCATGTCTAAAAGAATATACATAAATTTCTATATATAAAATAAGCATGATAACATTTGCTCTCTTCATCCCTTCGCATCGGAGAGATTTATTCAACAAAAGATAATTATTTTATATTTTCAAATTATTTGAATTGAAATTTATTAAAGTTAGGTAAATTCGCATAGATTTATTATTTTTTACAATGTTAATTCAATTATAGATTTTAAAACATTAACTTTATTATTACAATTCAATTTATTTCAGGAGAAAAAATGTTAACTTGTTATTATTATCTATCCAAATATAATTTCATTTTAAGATTTACACATATTTTAGCTCTTTATTAGTTTACTAATTTTTAGTTTATTTTCTTTATAATTTAATTTTTTTATTTGCGTTTGTTTTTCTATTAAAAAAATAAACAATTTAAATATTTTATCATAAATCTATAATAAAATTTATTCAATATAAGTTTATAAAAGTAATACATTAATAAAATGGATGAGTCAAACAAAATTATCCATTTCAATTTAGATTACAATATTTTGTTAACTGAAGTATATATTGTTGATGTTTAGTCCTACGACTTCACAATAAGTCCAAAAGAGAAAACGTGTTGTGGGATAGTTTAAAATAAGATTGAAAAAAAATAATAAAAATTTCCCACTTGTTTAAATGTCTAAACAAAAAGAGTGAAATAATAAATGATATCAAAATTAATTTATATTAATTTAATATATTATATTTTTGCTTCTTAACGTAAAAATATATATTTTTCGTTTATGTCATAAGAAAATTATTTGATTTTACAGAATAAAAAGTAATTTTCCTCCTATTTCATGATAATTTGGAAAAATATAATTCCAACAAAAATCTTATTTTTTTTCGCTTGGTTTTCACTGTGAAACAAATAATAATGAAAAATAACATTTATATTTATTTTTTTATACATACTTATCTAAATAATTGGTTTGACTTTTTTTTTAAATCATTCATACTTCCAATTTCAAAACTTTTTTCTTCAAAGTTAAACCAATAAATTGTTAAAATAAATTTCAACCAACTACTCTCCATATACGTAACATTCGATCAAATTTACCATTTTCAACTAAAAACTTCAAAAAAAAAAATGTGTTTGTAGATATTTTTTATATGTTACTTAATTTTTCAATAACTAAACTTAAACTTATATTTACTTTCTTAACTCATCCAACATCAACTTGAATTCTTAACTCATTAAACATCTGCCAATACAAGTTGTGTTCCCAACATGTTTGATTTAGAATTATAACTAATAAGTAATCTGAAGATAATGCTCAAGAAATAAAAAAATAATTGTAAAATATGTAATAATACAATGTTTCATTGCTTATAGTACATTTTTTCATTATTTCTAATTCTTTAATTTACATTCCATAAATTAAGTTTTTGTTTTTAGTTGCCTAACTTGAATTACTTAATTGATTGTGGTTTTTTCACTATTTATTATTTAATAAATGATAGTTAACTGCACCAGTTTTGTTGAATATGAAATTTTACAAGTTGTCCATGTAGCTGGGGAAGCATCTACTTATACAAGTTGAGTACGCATTAATTTAAATTACGGATTCAAGGAAGGTGGAGATATTTAAGTGCTGCTTTGGGGCATAATATATTAGGAATTATAAATATGTTGATGAAATATCACATTAGAATTTCATTAATTACTTTTATTTTATTATTGTATTATAAAATGAAATTAAACATATTTAATTAAAATATCTATTATATTAAAATCATACAAGTCGTTTGATATTTAATTTTAAATAGTTGAAGCTAAGTAGTGCATTAGGTATTTCCATATATAATATTTCTCCCACATTGATCTAAATCATTAAAAACAAAATATCTTAGGCATTTGAAATTTTGTTTGAAAATATGTTCTTCTATCCAATATATTTATTAGAAATTCTAAATCGCCATAAAAAATTAATCATGCAATAAAAACATAGACAAATTCATTAATTCCTCATTTTTATACATCAAATTTTGATATAACACACTACACACATACATACATATATATACATACATACACACACACACATATATATATATATATATATTTAATTTATATTAAGCAAGAAATATGTTAATACAAATAGTTTAAACAAGTAATAAAATTTTCTTTTCTTAGTAAATGCTGAATTTTTAGTCATAAAAATAAGCATTTTAAAAACGAAATTTTGGTTCATTATTTAACAAGAGTCAACAAATTATGCTTAAACATTTAAATTATGGAGTCTAAGTAAGATTCATTGCTCCTAATGTTGTTTTAATGCTTTTTGTTTGCTTCTTCAAACAAGTTTCTTCTACATGGAAGTGGTTTCAAGGAAGGAGGATTGACATATTAGTTGAAAGTCAAACTCTTATAAGTATGGGACCCATATGTTTCATTAATTTTAAAACAAGAGATTAATTAGTTGATCCCCGTTTTATGATAGGGGATTATAGAAATTCATCATCGATTATCGTCAACGATATTACAATTAAGAGCGTAACGCTTCTGCAATTGACCTTTATATTCTGTCATCACTTGCAAATTCTTAAATTAACTATTTGGCGTCTATATTAAATGAATCTACTAACACTTTTCTATCCTCTTCAAACCTTACGTGTTTCCAATAATACTATTATCAACACAACTTATCTCTTGCATAGTTTTTTTTTTAAATGTATTTTTTTATGATAATAATGTTATAACAATGATATAAATAATATTGACTCGTTTATGAAAATGTCACTGAAATTACATTAACTGATTTCTTAAAAAATAAAAGGAAATTAATAACATTAAAAATAATGGAACAAAGTTACAAAACTTGTCATGATAATAGTATTTCTATGAAATAAATTTACCTTAATTTTTTTTTCTTTATATACACGAAATATTCCTCGTGGCAATAAGAACTTATATGTAGTGTTTGGTTATGGAAGTAAATGAATATACAAAATATTGAAAAGGAAATTAGTTAAAAAAATGTACCAAATAAAATTATCTTTAAACCTAATGCTTCATTCTTTTTAACCAAGTTGCGGTGACAAATTTAAAATTCTTGTTCCTTTTAAACCTATCAAATAATAACCATCTAAAAAGTGAATTTTTTTTTCTGTGTTTTCTTTTTTAAGAATAAGCACAATTACATGATAAGACGCTAACTGCGCATTCAACTTGCCATTATTCAAAGTCAAATTAATCCATAAATGATGAGTTATAGATAATTAATAGAGAACAAGTATTCTTTTTCTCCTCATGATAAGTCAATCTTTTCTTTTATCAAACTCAAACGTGAATGAAAAGCTTCCTTTTTTTTTTTTTTTTTTTTTACAGAAAAAAAGTATATAACATAATTTTATAATTTCAAAATAAAAGCGTGAACTAAGTCAAGAAATTAGTGCAGATATAAAATGTCAAGCGTAAACC
>Ga0099825_1008337_pt1 | contig 12285 bp, 3 predicted proteins | sample SiratroredBW_FD_76838 | JGI IMG/M metagenome (GOLD analysis project Ga0099825, IMG submission 76838) | Root nodule microbial communities of legume samples collected from California, USA - Siratro red BW | ecosystem: Host-associated > Plants > Roots > Nodule | place: USA: California | collected...
TAAAATGCCTTAATTAAATTAATTTAGTTTTATTTTAATTAAAATTGAAATGGAATCCAATCAAGAAGAAAGAGTGAACAGAGATTCTTCATTTATCTTGATTAAATTAATTTAGTTTTATTTCAATTAGATTTGAAATAAAACCCAATCAAGCAATAAGACACTAAGAGGGAGGAGTAAATTCCAGAGACTCTTCATTTGCTTTAATTAAATTAATTTAGTTTTATTTTAATTGAATTTGAAATGAGATCCAAGAGATGTGTGAAATGAGGAGTAAGGGTGAAGAGACTATTTATTTTTTGTTTAAATTTTAATTGTATTAATGCATTAATTTTAATAGGTTGGAATGAGGAGTGAAGGTGAAGAGACTCTTTATTTTTTTGTTTAAATTTTAATTGCATTGCATTAATTTTAATTATGTGGTGTTAGGTGACAACACGTATCACAATGTCAGAATTTAATTACATTAATTTTGAATAAAATTAAACTCAAAAGAAGGTGAACCGTTTTGATACACGAAATAAATCGTGATTACACTTTTTTACGATTTTGTTCGATGATCCGTATGATTTTGCTGTACAACGATCCTGTGTGGAATTTGAATCGCACAGAGTATGTAAAATCGTAAAATCTTACAATTTTACGAGTAAACTCTCGATTTTAACTACCATGTTTGCACCACTAGTCTTTTATTTATTTTTGTGCTTTATTTTGTTAAAATGCATTTATATTATAATATTTTGAAAAATTAAATTGTGCCTATGTTTTAAATATTAGGAGAGTCCAATTGCACAATTTTAATTTTTTTTAAACGGCTTGCTTTTGTTGGATTTGCAAGAGATAGGGCTATTAATAACTTAATCACTAATAGAAAAAGCACATACTACAATAAGATAAAACATAATCGAGATAAACAAAAACGTGGTGATATTTTTGAAATTATGTGAAGAGATATTAGATTGGTTACTCACAAACCGTTGTAAAAGAGATTGAAAAAGTAAAAATTCAAAATTTACTCTGGCGTTGTACCTATTACATCGGTTGCGAATCTCAACCAATGTAACAGGTGTTAGATACTACATCAGTTGTAGAAAGTAGCTCAGTGAAAAGAAAATTCAAAAACAATTAATCAGGGACCATCTTAGATCGATTGTAGAGTCAACCAATGTAGTATGTATGTAATTATTACATCGATTCTCTCTATAACTGATGTAATATGTTTCAGGGTGTGAAAATATTCAATTTTTGAGTGAGCGCGTACGAACTTATTAACATAATATTTTCACTACTTTCATTATTGGTTTTTCTCTCCCGTGTCATTGAGTCTCTATGGTGCGTTCTCTGCTTTTGTGTTGTCGTTGTTTTCACTCTCACTCATTTATTTGGTTGCTTTGTTTGTTGTCTTTATCTACATTTTGTTGCCTTCATTGCTAACTTTTTTATGTTGTAGGTTTTTAAGAATGCTATACACTTTATGCATGAGCCTTTCTCCATTGTGAATGTTTGGTTTGACACCACTTCTCTTTGTAAGAGGTTAATATTTTTGTAAAATTCATTGAAAATAGTTAGACATTTGTTTTTGACCCAAATTTTTTAACAACAACTTGATTTAGTGTATATTTTATGATTGATGGTAGAGTTCTTATATTATATATTTTTTATCATAGATTTTGAGTTGTCAAAATTTAGGAAAAAAAACTTCAAATGGCCTTAATTTTTGGTAGAGAACTCGGATTGAAACGCTTTAAAAATGAAAGTTGGTAGAAATGGGGTAATGAAGTTCGTGGGCAATCCCAAAGGGGATTCAAAATCAAAAAGTTTTCCACAATTCCATTGTTTACTATTTTTTTTAATACTTTTGACATTTTTTTTTATTTCACATATCTATACTTGTCAAAAAATGTTTTTGCAAATTTCTGTAGTGTTTTCTTGTACATATTAGAGATTTATTAAAGAATTCTGGAAAATTTTGAAATTATTTTTTAAAATAAAGATATTACATTGGTTATTACTCACAACTGAGATAATAGGGTAAATACTATATCAGTTGGGAGTCAAAACTGATGTAATATCTCCTCCTAAGTTATCTCAGAACTGATATTTTACATCAGTAATTTATCTATCAACAGATGTAGTATATGCACATACTAAATATGTTATAGAATCGATGTAAAAAATCCAAGACTTTCTACATCACCTACATCTACATCGGTTCAAAAATGAATATAGAATGTAAGATCCTGGATAATTGAATAATGTATATATGTACATATATACATGTATATATGTACATATATACATGTATATATGTACATATATACATGTGCATATATACATACATGTATATACATACATATATATACATTATATATATATATATATATATATATAAGATGAAAATTTAGATCAATTGGATTTTCAACTCTTGTTACCCTATTCGTATCACTCTTCGCATAAATAAGTCTTTGGGCTATTGAGATACTTCTTTCTTATTACTCTCGGAACCAATAAGTCTTTCAACTATTGAGACAATTCTTCCATATCACCCTTGGTACCAATAAGTCTTTGGGCTATTGAGATACTTCTTTTGTATCACTCTCGGCATCAATAAGTCTTTCGGCTATTGAGACACTTCTTCTATATCACTCTCGGCACCAATAAGCCTTTTGACTATTGAGACACTTCTTTCGTATCACTCTCGCCACGCAACCATTCGACCATCTCGGCTATTCGACATTCAGCCATCTCGGCCATTCGGCTTTCGGCCTTTCAAGATTTAGCCTCTCGGCCATTCGACATTCGACCATCTCGACCATTCGGCCTCTTGGCCACGACATTCGGCCTCTCGGCCATCTCGACCATTCGACCATCTCAACCATTGAGCCTCTCGACCATTCAGCCTCTTGGCCATCTCGGCCATTCAGCTCTTGGTACAGTATCCGCATCACTTTCGATTGTCACATCACTTTCGATTGCCACATCACTCTCGGATACCGTATCAGTATGCATATGACTGAACTTAGTGGGACCTACAATAAGCTTAGTTTTCGTAACTCTTATTTATTTAAATTTTAATGATAATATTAGAGATAAGTTTAAATCAATGTTCGCATTTAATGCTCATATAAGATAAGATAAGCTTGGATCATTTCGCATTAAATTCAATGTACCACATCAGCATTGACCATGTCAACTTTACCATGACGTTAACAAAGATTTCACCATTGGAATCTAACTAGTTTTCAACTAAATGGAACTAAGTAATGATTACAAATAACCTTATAAATAGGTGAACTTGGTCCCCCAAAATCCATATTGAAAACACACTAAAAAAGAAACCCACAAAAGTCTGTCCGTCACTTTCTGCATGCAGCCTTTCTGCATGCAGCCTTTCTAACTAAGGCAAAGGAAAAGGAGATATATTTCCTTTACAACAAATATTACTGCATTCTTTTAGGGAAACGACTGACTTACTAACGCATTAAAAAATACTTTAACCTTCAAGAGGATTGCCCATACTATTTTCATGTTCATTCAATTTGAGGACGTGCCCCTAGTATTGCATGGTCCTCTTGTTATGACGTTCTCCGTGCTACCAACTATACATAATAATTCCCTGATTAATTTGTTTGCACCAATTGTATGATGAAGAACAAATATTAGTAATGTGTAATTAATATTAGGAATTATTTTGTACAAAGTATGTAACTTGTATGCAAAATGTATGTATTGTGTAAAGTAGTGAAATGTAAATATGAAGAATGTACAATTTATTATAATTTATTTTGTTATAAATAAATATCTTTTAAAAATCTAACTAATGTTATGAAAATTTTTGTTGAAGGTGCAAACAAATTCATTTTTATCAATCTCCTTCTTTAATTAAAATTATTATAGTGGACGTTCAACGAATTATATTCCTAAATTAACTCTTTTAATTGTTTTTACTTAAAAGGTTACGAATAGTAAAGTAGAAATTTATAATATTTGAACTTCTCTTCGCATGTCATATTTTTATACATATATCACCCTGTGCTAAAATTTTATAATAAATTGCAAATTAAGGAAAAATAAATTCTTACATGGTACTCAAAATCTAATATATTATATTATTAAATTGGGTTGTCATGACTTAGAACGTCCTGCAGAAACAATATAGAAGGGGTTTTTTCTATCAGTGCATATTTCTTGTTGCACCTCCATGGCATTGGAAATGTCTAAAATATCCATGTATTATATTTTCAAATTGTGAAATTAGAAACATGGTCGAGAAACACAATTCAGAATATATTATTTTAAAATTAATTGCTTTTTCTCGATTAATAAGAGATAGAGCAATTACTTTGCACCTCATGGTTTCTCATTACACCTGCATGGTGTTAGAAAGGTCTACAATGTAAGCTTTAGATTTTTAGATTATAGAATTAGAAACATTTTCTCAATCTTCAAATTGTATAACTTAAAATCAAATTTTAGATTACATAATTTAGAATGATTTTTATGTTGTGGATTGTAGAATCTATAAATATTTTCGGATTGTATAATCTAAAATACATTTTCAAATATAGAAATAAATTCCAAATTTTCCATAAATTCCAAATTTTATAATTGGTTGTACAATTTTGAATACATTTTTTAATTTTGAAAAGTATAATTTTTAATAGATTTCTACATTATGTAATTTGGAATGTTTTCAACCTGTGGATAATTTAAATTTTTTTTAGAAGAAGTTATGAGAGTGGTAAAAGAAATATCCCAAGAATAGTTTTGGAAAGATCCAGTTGTTATTTGGATAATTTCTTTGCACTTCTCAAGTTGTGACTCTTTTTATACGTCTCTTCAAACAAATAGCATATGAAGGCATTGCGAGCTCTTAAATTTAGAAAATATTATTATTTCTAATGTTTGGTTTATGTCGATTGTGGAATGACTTTCCCTTTATTGTTTATCATCACATGGTTATCGAGGATCACCTGAGAGACTTCATATTGAACCTCTAACAAGGTCCATGGCTAAGAGGATGGAAGAAAAATAAGCTTTAAAGAAAATACTCTCTTCCTTTGGAGTGTAATTATTGGGACTTATCTTCATTGTTTCTAATCTTGTATATACCCAGATAAATGTATAAGAGTTTATTATTGTATTTTATAGGATTTTTGGAAAGGCATGTTTGGGCCACAATTTAGCCCTAATTGGACCTCCTTTTGGTTTTCACTTAGACAAAAAACCCTAGGGTAGATTTTGAGCAAACACTTAAGTAGAGGATAATATAAAGTTTAAGTCTCACACCAAGTGGGATAACAAACTTTTAGTGTAAAAATGATTGGTTCTTGTTTGGCTAGATAGGGCGTCGATTTTCTTCATTTTTTAGCTGCATTCAGGCTTGATTTTGAAGTTGCACGTCCTTTGCAGCTAGAGGGGTGTTGGGACATTTTCCTGCAATTCCTACAAATCATAGCCAAGAGAATTATCTTGCTCTAGCAATTTCTTATCAAGCTTGAAGTCATTGAATCTTACATGGATAGATTCTTCCACAAGAAACGTTCTAGAGTTGTACACCTAATATGTGTTATACATTTCAAAATATCCGAGAAGGATCCCTTCATCACTTTTAGAGTCAAACTTTCTCAAACAATCCTTGTTGTTCAATGTGAAACATTAAATTGCAAAAGGATGCAAATAAGAAATATTGGGTTTCTTATTTTTCCACAGTCCATGGGGATCAATGGTCTTATGTAAACTCTATTTTGTAAATAGCAGATAGTATTGATTGGTTCTGCCCATAAGTGCTTAGGATTTGTGTTTCCATTAAGCATTGTTCGAGCTATTTCTTGTAAAGATCTGTAATAATACCATTATGTTATAGTGCTATAGGAGTATAAGAGTCATGGTTGATATCATAGTTTAAACAAAGGACTCGAAAATTTTTCGTTTTCAAATTCTCCCCCGTGATCATCTCTAATAGCAACAATTGATGATACACCATTTTTGTTTTGAACTTGTTTTATAAATTTACAAAAGATTTTGAAAGCCTCATCCTTGTGATTAGAAACTTAATCCATATGATATAAAACGTTCTTCTTCTAGTACTCTTTGTGATATCTTCATTAAATGATTGATGAAAGAGTTTTGATGAGCAGAAACATTCTTAGAACTTGGAGAAGTTCAATGGATTGAAATGGAGGTAAGGAATTTTTAAGAGTTAGAGGTCAAGCCAACTCACTAGGAAATATTCTAGGCTAAGTGTAGAAGGCGACTAACCTAGAAAAAACTTAGGAATAAGTAGAATGGCCAAAAATGGACAACATTTCATTACTAATTCCAAGTTAATTTTATAAGTAGTGAGCACTTCTATTTATAGAGTCTTGGACGTCCTAGCTTGTATAAGAAGCTTCAAAATAGTCTCCACTTTGGTGATGACATGTGGCAAGGAGGTAGCATGTGGATCAAGCTTTAAAATACTCTCCACTTAGATGATGACATATGGCAAGGAAGTGGCTTGCTTCTTAAGCTTCAATCCTCTGAAATGAGAGGTTGCCATGTGCCAACTCCTTGGACACTCTAGCTTCCTTGTGGTTCATGCTCTCATGTGTCTTGAGTAACTTGATGCCTAGATTGCTCTAGGTGCACTTCCAACATTTTTATGGGCTTCAAAGTCCAAAATGTTACACTACATGGCCCAAAATACAAAGCCAAATCTATTCCAATTGGCTCAAATACAAGACCCAAATTATTTTAACAATTTATTCAATTAGAGGACTTCTCCTTGATGCTCCATGTTCTCTAGAGTGATCTCTTCAGAATTAGATTTGAGCCCAAACAGATGGTTAGAGGCCCAAACAGGCTCAAATGGATCCAATCTTCTAGAAATCTATTTACCCACCCTCTAACTATTTATCATTTTTATTCTTTGATTAAGATTGTTGAGGTGTATTCCATCATCTTCCCCCTCTTTAAAGTGATTTGTCATTAGATCTTGCAATTTGCAACAAACAACAACATTATTATTTTTTGTTTATTCTTGATACCCTCTCTAGTCAAACACCGTTATGTAAAAACATGAAAATAGTAAAACACATGGTATATATACAAAAAATTTTAAGAATGAAAGTGAAATTCAAAAGAGATGGTCTTCCAAGCTCAAGATACTCCTTACTAGATGATGAACAATGTTGCTGACCCAAGGAGCACTTTAATTTTTATTTGTGTTTTTCTATTTCTATCCCACAAAGTTGCTTAATATTTTAATCTTGTTTTCTAATTTCAAGCAACTTATCACAAGATTTTTTTTTTACGGGTGAGGGCTTTGTGTCAATATCTAGCTCAATGCTAGACACATATTTTTCTTTAGACAATTCCTCACAAAGATTTTATGTGAAGGAGGGGTTTATGTCATGTTAAATTCAATCCTAGATAAAGGTTTCTCTTTAATTAACTCCTCACAAGGTATTTTTGTGAAAGAGGATTCAATGTCTGGTTCAACTTCAGGTAAAGGTTCACTAAACTTCTCACAAGATAGTTATAAAGAAGAGGATTTTATATCATTGTCTAGTTCAGCTCCAGACGAACACTTTTCTTGTCTTTCTTATTCTTTACTTTCTCTTTCTTTTATCTGTTTTTCCTTCTCAATCTTTCTATTTAATTTTTCTTGTCTAAGTTCAATCTCTTTAAGTTTTTAATATAAATGACCTAGACATTTTTCTTGTTTTTTTATTCTTTTTATCTTTTCCTTCTCCACTTCTTTTGTTTTGTTTTTATTCAAAAATGAAGGGGAAATAAAATTTTTTCTCATACACACCTTTAACTAACTCCAATTCAAAATTTCTAATTTTGTAGCATCATTTTGTCTTTGTCTCCATCAAAACATGGCATATTTTTGAACTTCTATACTATTGTACTTGGCGGTATTCAAAGAGTTTCTCAACCATCATTTTCCATCCTAAATATTCCTCAACATTACTATGTCCATAGAAAGTAGGAAAGTTTATCTAAGACTTTGTAGAATGGAAATGATTTCAAGGCTTATGATTATATCTAGGGAATGGTTGATTATTATAACAAGAATTAATACACACTTCTTCTCTTAATCCTCTCACATCAGAATCTATCCTTTTTTATGCTACTTGTGTTGGATTTTACTTTTCCTTTCTTTTTTCTTAAAGTCTTTAACTCCTCCTCAATAATGACAAATTAAACTTCAGTATTTATTTTCAAAGATCTAAGTTCATTCAAAATTTGTCTAAAGTCATATTTGTTTTCAGTGATTTCATTGCCACTATGATGAGTAGAATGCCTAAGCATCTTGAGTTTTGTATAACATTTTCAAAAGGAGAAACAATAAGTTGAGCACATTAAAGGAGATTCCCAAGAAAGAGTGGTGCATCACTTGAACAACTTAAGTATCAGGCATATTTTAACCAAAACTTTATCCCACTACACAAGACAAATATTTTTCTTAGTAAAAATCACTTAGAATACAAACAAAGGAGAGTCATACTACACACTTTAAAATCACAAAGTTATCAACTAGTCGTGATAAAAAAAAATAAAAAAAAAAATTAAATGACAATGATTCAAAAGTAAAACTAGGCGACCCTGAGGTGAAGTTCATTAGCACATTGAACCTTTGAGAAACTCACTATCTAAAAGCATAATATTAATCCACTAATTAATTTGGTCAATTCAGCTTACAACTCAAAATAATACAAGCAAATGGTTTGCTTGAAAAATTAAAAACTACTACACTATGCACACGATGTGTTTGTTACAATGTCTCATGTGTTTCACTCTTCTCTTCTCAAGTGTTCACCTCTCGTAAGAAACAAATTTTCAAAATATATTCCACACCAAAAGATCAAAAAAGAAAAAATAATAAAAATTTAATTTAAAAGCAAAACTCAAGAAAGATTAAAGCAAAACCCTAAGACACAAAAACTAACCAAAAATTAAGAGAAGAAAGAAATTAAAGGTAGTCTGTCACACAAGTAGGAACTCAAAAATAATTACTTAAAAATAGGTATTATATTGGATTAAAAAAACAAAACTAAGAAATTAAAATTGATAGCAGCATACTTATTGTCCACAATCAATTCATAAATCACAGCTGGACCGCATCACATTAGAATCAATCAAATTGATTCAAATTAATTTTTCTAAGGCGGGTCTACATGCAGAATTTTCCAGCCCATTCACCATTACACATTGTTGGACCGTGCCTTGTTCATGTTGTCAAACCAAAACACTATTGCGGACCAACAATCAACAACTTTCAATCAACTTCACGGTTTTTTCTTATTTCTTTTTAATTCACCAATTAGATAAAAAATACTCTCACTTTCCAATTACCAAGTGCCAATTGTTAAATCCAACCAATTAAAAGTAAGTCCCACGGTGCTTATTTTTCTCTCATTCACGTGTGCAACAGGTTCAACCACCCAATATCAATTCCAGCAATGAAACTCCACCAATTAAATCAAACCGTTTCAACAAAAACAGCCCAAAATTGACTCAATTTGAAACCGGATTTCTTCATTCTCAGTGATGTATCCATCTAGCTTATCAATTAAAATGATGAGAACACCAAACTGCATTCAATCAAAATCTGCAATAGCTTATAGAATTCAAGAATTAAAATCTGCACTGAAACTCTGTTGGTACAGTAAAACTATTGCAGCAAACAAAATTACAACGCCACCGAATGCTTCAATTTAATTGTCAATTCTAGATAGCAAGCGAAATGTTTAAGGGAAAATTAATTCATTCCAGCACATGGTTCCAAATTTGTATTGAATTTTAATTCAACTCAATTCTGCAAAACTCAATTGTTGCTTTATACTGTTCAACCAATTCAACTCAAGGCAGAGCTGGAGCTAATTGTTTCATCTTCACGTGGTTCTCTATTTCCATTTTCACTGCTTAACACTGTTGTTGCATCAATGAAGCACCAAATAGCTTGCTAACAGTAAAAGAACAACACTCTAGTCTACCTCATTTCAATCAGATACACCAGAATTTTGGCACCAAGACAGCTAAACCAGCTCTAGCTATCAGTTCAAAGCAATAAATTTTCTGCTGTTGTTTCGCAGGACTCCAATGAATGCCAACATAGTTTCTCATACAATAAAATGCATCACTAAATTATACCAAATAATTAAATCACCACAACACAATTTCACAACTTCAATCACAGGACATTTAATCAAGCAGTTTTAGTGCACTGGACTGCTCACCAAAATTTCATCAGAACCACCAGTTCAGAAGCACCAGAAATTCAGAAACAACTTGCACTATTGCATGTAAATTAACGGAACCAATAAAAAAAAAGAACAGAATCACAGAACAAGGTTACCTGCGCTTAATTTCAATTTGAATCTCCAAATCAACATTCAAATAAAACGCACAGAACCTGTTTGATGAGTTGTCTTGCTCCAGTCTCAGTTTCTACATTTTAACTCACTTCTACATATGAGTACCAGCTAGTTGCATCACTCTAGCACTTCTCAGAACAAGAATCACTGTGAAATTGTTGATTATTGTGCTTTCCGCCGATAGCTGGTTCACGATTTTGAAAACATCTCACTGTTTCTCCCTAGCACTGCCGATTTCGCAGTTACAGAACCGACGAACAGAACGAACGAACTCAGCACCGTCGGTTTGTTCTTGCCGCAACCTTCAAATCACACCGCAACTGATTTTGAATTTCATTTTCAGATTCTAATTTTCGCCTTGCCTTCTCCGATTACTCACGTTTGCAACAATTGAAGATGAGCAAACCTCCAAACCATCGCCTGATCTTCAAAAATTGATTCGCAAAATACTTCCGAACAAATACGCGCCAGAAATCAAACAAAAAAAAAAATGAACGCAGACGAAGCCGCAAACAAAATTTCATCAAATTTGGAACAAAGAAACCAAACTGTTATTCGCACCACTGTAATTTCGTTCTTGTTGCACCGCGAGAATTTTCGGGAAAATTTTCGAAACTGAATTTAAAAAAAAAATAATGGAAATTTAACTCTAAACTTTTTAATCATCCTAGTATAAAATTCAAGAACCAAAATTGAAACCATTCAAAAGCACTAATCCTATATATTAACACAAAATTTAAGATAGCTGAATTTACGACTATTTAAAACTAAACATGTCTCTAGATAAAATTTATATGATTTTAAATTTAATATGACCTAAATATGATATGATTTAGTTAAATAAAAATTTAAGAAGAATTAAACAAATTTAAGAAAAAAAATATGAGTATAAATATAAAAACTCCTAAAAGTCCAAAACATGAAGGTTTGATATGAAGTAAATGATTTGAAAAAAAAACAATACTAAACTAATTAGTAAATAAGTTCAAGACAATCTAGAAAACATATAAATAACATAAAATTTAGAAGAAAAAAATAGAAGAAAAATTACTTAACTTCTACAACCATAGTTTTTGAATACCAAATAATGGAAAACACTCTTTTTTTTCTTTTTTCTTTTTTCATTAGTCATCTTTGTAATTTTTTTCTAAATAATTGATAAAAGAGTTTTGATGACCGGAAATATTCTTAGAACTTTTTTGAATACAAAATAATGGAAAACACTCTTTTTTCAGTAGTCATCTTTGTAATTTTTTTAAATGATTGATGAAAGGGTTTTGATGAACTGAATCATTCTTAGAACTTAGAGACGTTCAATAGATTAATATGGAGTAAGGAATTTGTGAGAGTGAGAGGTGAGGTCAACTCAGTAAAAAAGGTTTAGAAGGCAACTACTCTTCACTTAGATGATGACATGTGGCAAGAAGTGACTTGCTTCCTAAGCTTAAATCCTCTCAAATGAGAGGTTGTCATGTGACAACTCCTTAGACACTCTAACTTCTATGTAATGCATTATCTCATGTGTCTTGAGTGACTTGGCGCCTAGACTGCTTTAGATAGGCATCCAACACTTTTTTGAGCTTTAAAGCCCAAAATCTTGACTACATCTTTCTACACCTCCATGCTTTTCATGCTTTCTTTGTGCACCTCCATAGTCAAAGTGAAAGTACCATTTTACCCTTTCATTTTCTTCATCTTTTTAGCACACCCCCTTACTTTTTTGTATTCTAGATTATAAAATCCAATATATAATTTTTTCTATTTCAGATTGCATAATCCAAAATATATATATATATATATATATATATATATATATATATATATATATATATATATATATATTATATATAAAATACACAATTTAATATATAAAAAAAAAATATATAAAAAAATATATAATTTAAAATAAAAAAAAAAA
>Ga0099825_1008339_pt1 | contig 12283 bp, 4 predicted proteins | sample SiratroredBW_FD_76838 | JGI IMG/M metagenome (GOLD analysis project Ga0099825, IMG submission 76838) | Root nodule microbial communities of legume samples collected from California, USA - Siratro red BW | ecosystem: Host-associated > Plants > Roots > Nodule | place: USA: California | collected...
TATATTAAGTGAGCTATTGTAAACAAAGAGATACACATTCAATAAAAAAACCTTCTTCCATGTTATCATATTCTTTGTTCTTTTTTGTTCATAGTTATCATATCCTTGTCCAACCTTTCTTAATCTTCGATACCATCGCAAGACACTGCCCCTCCTTACTTAAATTTTGCCAAATAATCTGAACTTTCCTAAGTTCATATTATGATAGTAAAAGATAAGTAAGGACAAAAACACTAATTTCAATCAGTTTGAAAATAAAAGATAATAAAATAAATGTAAATAGAGGCGGTGACCTTGTACTAAGACGAGAGGGTTGCGAGGATTGATTTTTGAACTAACCTTGTACTGAGACGAGAGGGTTGTTGTTCCTCCTTTTGACCTTATACTGAGACGAGAGGGTCGTCGTTTTTCCTCCTTATAGCCTTATACTGAGACGAGAGGGTCGCGAGGATTGATTTTTGAACTGACCTTGTACTGAGAGGAGAGGGTCGTTGTTCTTCATTTTGAACTTGTACAGAGACGAGAAGGTCGTTGTTCTTCCTTATGACTGAGACGAGAGGGTCGTGAGGATTGATTTTTGAACTGACCTTGTACTGAGACGAGAGGGTCATTGTTCTTCATTTTGACCTTGTACAAAGACGAGAGATTCGTTGTTCTTCTTTATGACCTTGAACTGAGACGAGAGGGTCTCGAGAATTGATTTTTGAACTAAGATGAGAGGGTCGTTGTTCTTCATTTTGACCTGTACTGAGACGAGAGGGTCGTTGTTCCTCCTTATGACCTTGTGCCGAGACAAGAGGGTCGCGAGGATTGATTTTTGAACTGACCTTGTACTGAGCCGAGATGGTCGTTGTTCTTCATTTTGACCTTATATTAAGACGAGAGGGTCGTGAATTTTGGATTAATCTGACCTTGTACTAAGACGAGAGGGTCGTTATTCTTCATTTTGATCTTGTACTGAGACGAGAGGGTCATAAACTTTGAATAAATATCTGAACAATGTCACTGAGATTATACAATCGTGTTGTAGAATGTGGAGATACGACATTGAGTCCTTTCTTTAATAATATCTTCTGTTGATTTGCATGAAGTTTAATTCTTCCTTGTTGCAAGATATATGTTGGATGCATGACAATGCATGAAATTTTTTTTTGTTTTGCTCTTTATGGAGAATGCATTTATGAATGCATGAAATTTGATTTGATTTTTTTGTTTTAATATGAATTTTGATTTTGTTCTTTTTGAAAAAAATGCATATATGAATGCATGAAATTTGTGAATTTTCTAAATGAAAGTGTATGTTTTAATGCATAAATTCTTTTTGTCTTTTTGATATTATTTTTTTAAGAATGCATGAAACTTTGTGAATTTTCTGAATGAAAGTGCATGTTTAAATGCAAAAATTCTTTTTATCTTTTTGATTTTGTTTTCTTTTTTTTAAAGAATACATTTATGAATGCATAAAACTTGATTTTTTGTTTTATTATTTTGTTTTATTATTTTTAAAAAATGCATATATGAATGCATGAAATTTGATTTTCTTTTGTTTTATTATTTTTAAAAAATGCATATATGAATGCATGAAATTTGATTTTCTTTTGAAGAATGTATGTTAAAATCCTGATTTTTTTACTTTTTATTATTTAAATGAAAATGCCTGTTTGAATGCATGAAATTTTATTTTTATTTTTCTTGGATGATAATGTATATATTAATGCATGAAATTATATTTTTATTTTTAAATTCTCTTTCATTTTCAATGATAATGTATTTGCAATTTTTCAATGATTTTACAAATGATTTTTTTTTCAGTAAATTTTTCAAAGACAATGTTTCAAAAAGATATGTACAAATTTTCCAAAAGAGAAGGTATGTACAAAATATTTTTTCAATTATTTTCAAATGTTTTAAAATTTATGTACAATTTTTTTTTTAATTATTTCTTCAAATGTTTATTCAGAAAAGTATGTACAAAGATTTTTCTAAATATATATTTTTTATGTACATTCAAAAGGATTTTTCAATGGTTTTTTTTTTAAATGCATATGTATAAAGAATTTAAAAGATCTTAAGAATATGTATAAACTTCAAAGTTAAAATATATACAAAAGTTTATCTTTTATCTTTTTCAAAATTTCATTGGGTAGAATGAGAAGTTCTTGGTAATCATTGAATTCACTATATATCAATTTTCCTCTCTTTTTTTTAGAAAATCTAGGATTATTTGAAACTAATATCAATATGGTGTAACCATCAAATTTCCTTTTGGAAACACTGCTTAGATGCATGCTTAAACTCATGGGTAAAAGGTAAGTGTTTAGGAAGTTTGAGGTATTTGAAAGATACTAGGGAGCAAATCTTCCAACAGTATTGCCCCAGTTTTGGTGTGATGGGTTGGCTAGTGACCTTTAAGCTTTGAAAGAAAATAAGGGTAGTGTAAAAGGTTGGTCCTAAAAGGAAGACAATTCATGCAAGTTGTCCCAGTTAGTATGTAGAAGGAGAATGATAAGATTTGTGTGAAAAATTACTCGTCTTGGTAAGGTGACAAAAATAGGATAACAAGGGTACAAATGAAACCAGATTGGCCATGTTTGAGATGAGGGAATACAAAGGTACTGGAAATCAGATTGCCCCAGTTGCTATGTGTGATGAGATATAGGTGAGGGAAGGGTACTGAAAATCGGATTGCCCCATTTACTTCTGATATCTCAATCTCAGTTGACCTGTATACTAATGACTCTTTTTTGAGAAAGGCATTCTAGTAGACATCTTTCTTTTTCATTTTTCTTTCACTTTTTCTTTTTTTCCATTTTTCTTTCATTTTTTCATTTTTTTAACATGTATTGCCCGTCATGTCCTCTTGTTACAAAGCTAAACTTTCTGAAAATCATTACAAGTACTCTTCAATAAATATGAACTTTATTAGGGTTGTAACGTGGCTAAAGGTTGCAGGGTTGTGAAGAAAAGGATATAAAGACTCAAAATATATTTGTGGGCTTGAGAAGTTTAACCAAGACCATCAAGGTCTTATGAGCTTTCCATCATCATGTTCCTTTTTCTTTTTTTCTTTTTTTTATTTTTTTTATTTTTTCTTCTATTCTTTTTTTTTTCTTTTCTTTTTCAAAAGTTTTGGATGTAGAACCTTCATTTCTGATAATACTCCTTGATGAATTAAGAGCTTTTGACAGCTCTTTCTTTGATGAATTTCATCCTTGAGATCCTTTAACTAAGTTTCGACATGTTGATGATCCTTGCTTAGGGTATTTTTTTGAAAGAAAAAATTATTTTTGGTTCAAAGAGGGTGCAAAAGATGTGTAAAAGTGTTTGGGATGAAGAAACATGGTCATATACCATTTTGAATCATGATTGCTTGATTTTTCAAAGAGTTTAACAATGGAATAAAATTAATGACTTCCTACACGTATCATTTTTATTTATTTTTATTTATTGTCTTATCTTTTCCTTAGATTGCCCTTTCGGGTTTTCAATCTAGCAGACTATTTTTTTTATTTTATTTTGTTAATGATGAAGAATAGAGAGATGAGATCGGTCAATAGACATTCTGCTTCAGTGTAAAAATTTTTAGGTAATGGTAACCATTTGGCCAAATACTTTTATTTAGGAATCCTTGTAAATTTTGGGAAGCTTGGAAATTTCTAGAAGATCAAAAGGTAACAAGCACCTTGTATGCAAATGTTTGCTTGGAAAAATCAATCTTTACATTTATTAAACATTTTGCTTGACTGATCCCCTTATATTATTCACAATCTTATAAATTCAATGACATGAACAACTGACTCACTACATCTTTTCTTTTCTTTTTTTCTTTTTTTTTCTTGAAAACTTAATTAATTTTTTTTGACAAAATGCATTTATGAAATTTTGGACTTTTTCTTTTTGAAAATGCATTTATGAATGCATGGTTTTTTTTAATGCATAATATTTGAATGAACTTTTCTTTTATGATAAAATGCATTTATGAATGCATATATAATGTATGTCTAAATGAATTTTTTTTATGAGAAAATGCATTTATGAATACAATGTATGTCTAAATGAATCTTTTTTTTATGAGAAAAACATTTATGAATGCACGATTTTTTTTAGATTTATTTTTGTTTTTTTAATATGAATGCGTGCAAATTTTTTTTGAGAGTGTATATATAAATGGAACTTTTGGGAATGCATGTACGATATACAAAATGCTAGAAAAATACATAAAATATGTTGTGAATGCATATATAGATGCATGAAAATCTATGTTTGTTTTTTTTTTTTTGAGTTTTCAATTTCTTTTTTTTGAATTTCTTGAATGGTAATGCATGAATGGATCCTCGAAATTATTTTTTAATTTTTTATTGATATGCATGAATGAATGCTCTACATTCTATTTTTCTGATCTTTTTTATCTTTTTAATTATAATTTATGTTCAAATGTATTATTTTTTAGAAAAATATGTATAAATTTTCAAAAAAGAATATATATTCAAAGATGTTTAATTTTCTTTCTCACAAATATTTAAAAGAGAATGTATTTACAAAAATTTTCAATGACAATGTATATACAAAAGGTTTTTTCAAAAAGAATATGTACAAAAATTTGTTATATGTATAAAATTTCAAAAGATAATGTATCCACAAATTTTGAAAAGAGGGTGTATTTTCAAAAATATATTTATTTTTTCTTTAAAAAAAATGGTCAATGTGTATATGTTTCTTGTAATCATTATATTGCAGACTTCTTTTCTCTTTTTTTTGTAAAAAAAGAAATGACTGATTTTTTTTTGGTTATTTAATTTCATATTTTTTCAAGAGAAATTTTTTTTTCTTTTTTTTTTTTTTTTTTTTTTTTTTCAGTGAGGTCAAAACCTTCACAATGCAGAGAGGATCTCAAATGGAATTTAAAAAAAAAGTGAGATTGAGACCATGACCGGGTCTCAAAATAAATCTTGAAAGAAGTAAAGTAAATGTATGAATGCAATATTTTTCATTTTTTATATTATTGATTTTTGTTATTTTGATATGGGCACTTAGGAAGAGATGCATGAGTGCATTGAGAACGTATGGACATATACATGGAATGCATAATTTTCATTGAATGAATGATGATATGAAAATGCATATTTTTATTTTTGATTTTTTTGAAAATGCATGAATGACTACATAAAATTCTTTTTTTTTAATATCGATTTTTTTTAAGAATATAGTTATAAAATTCTATTTTTTTTATTTTTGAAAATGAGAATGCATAGATGAATGCATAAAAATTATATGAGAATGCATGAATGACTTTATTTTTTTTTTTGGAAATGAGAACTATATTTTTTTTGGAATTAGGATGCATGTACGAATTCATGAATGCATAAAACTCTATTTTTATTTTTTCTTTTTTTATGAGAATGCATAAAACTCTATTTTTTATTTTTTATTTCTTTCAAAATGTATTTTCAAAATTTCTCTTAGGGAAAAAGCATGTTATAGAATGTAGTATAGATGCCTTTGAAGATGTATGATGCACGTGTAAATGTATGATGTATATTAAGATATGTCATGCATGTTTAGATGTGTGATGAATGTCTAAATGTATGATACCTATTTAGAGTATGATGTATGTCTAACTATAAGATGCATGCAAAACTAAATAATGTATGCATGTTAATATTTTTTTTATGAGAGCAAATTAGAAAAAGATGCTTAAAAATACAAACTAAGAATTAAGTAACAACTACAATTATTTTTGTTTTGCTTTGTCTTTTTTGTATATTTTTTTATGCGTGAAATTTTTAGGAATTCATTTATGTTTTTTTTTTAAATGCAAATATATAGATGTATGAGATTTGAATGCATAAAAAAGTTTTTTCTTTTTTAAGAAAATGCATTATGAACACATGAAATTATTATTTATCTTTCCTTTTTGTTAGAAGGTATGAAATTTTATTTTTGAAAATTTTTTGTTATTATTATTTAATATCAACATTTAAAAGAAACGCATAAGTGCAATGAGAGTACATGAACATATGCATGAAATTTTATTTGAGAATTCCTATGAATATACATAAATGAATGTATAATGAAAATGTATATAGAAAATGTATATTTTTCATTTTTGTTTATTGAATGCATGATGATATGAAAATGCATATAACTTTATTTTTCATTTTTTTTTATTCTTTTTGAAAATGCATGAATGATTGCATAAAATTCTATTTTTTTTAATATGAGAATGCATAGATGAATATCAAAACTATATTTTTTTTATTTTTTAAATGAGAATGCATATGCGAATGCATAAAAAAACTTTATCTCTTTTTTTTTTTTTAACTTTTCATGTATGAATAGGAATATATTTTTTAATGAATGAGAATGCACAAAACTTCTATTTTATTTCTTGAAATTTTTTGTTTTATTATTTTTTTATGCATGAAATTTGTAAGAAAATGTATTTAGGAATGAAATTTCTCTTTTGTTTTCTAGAAGGTATGATTTTGGTTGAAAAAAATGAATAACTAACTTTTTTACTTGATGTTAACATTTTTTTTGAAAAAAAGAAATGTATAAGTGCAATGAGGTGCATGAACATATGCATGAAATTTATTTCATAATTCTTATGAAGAGACATAAATGAATGCATGATGAAAATGAATATTTTTTATTTCTTTTTATTGAATGTAAGATGCATTTCTTAAATCTATAACAATATGAAAATACTTTTTTTCTTTGCTTTTTTGAATAAAACTTTGAAAATGCATGAATGCATGATGCTATGAAGATGCATTGACTCTATTTGAATATTTTTTATAATGTATGTATGCTATTTACATGGGAGTACATGAATAGTGCATGAAACTTTAGATGAGAATGGATGTATGATGCATGAAAAAGTTTTTTTTTTTTTATATCATGAGAATGTATGAACGAATGAAAATATATATTTTTTTTTTGCATAAATGGATGTATGTAAGAATGCATGAGAATATATTTTTGATTGAACTGAAAAATAAAATATGTAATGCATGTCAAGAAAATTTTTTAATATTTTTTATTTATTTTTTTATTTCTCCAAAATCATTTTTTAGAAAATAGGAAATATGTAATGCAAAATGAGATTAATCATTTTTTAGAATAAAGAAAATATACAATGCATGTGAGACAAAATGTTTAATATTTTTTTTTATTTTCCAAAATCGTTTTTTAAAAAAAGAATGAAAATATACAATGCAAAATGAGATTGATGTTTTTTATTTCAAAAATGAACTTACAAAAAAAGAGAATATGCAATGTATGTGAGACAAAAAATGTTTAATATTTTTTTATTTTTCAAATTCTAAAATGTATGTAATGTATTTAGAAAACAATATTTAATGTTTTTTTTTTCTTATCTCTATTTCCCAAAATCATTTTTTAGAATAAAATAAAAATATGCAATAGAAAAATGAGATTAATGTTTTTTTTTTAATTTCCCAAAATCATTTTTTAGGAAAAAAATGAAAATATTACAAGGTATGTAATATGTGAGACTAATATTTTTTTATTTTGTATAATGTTTTTATTATTATTATTATTTTTTAGAGAAAAAAATGTAACCATTTTTGTTTTTTATTAATAGAAAACATGTGATACATAAAAAAATGAGATTAATATTTTTATTTTTTATTTTTCAAATATTAATCCTTTTTTTAAAACAAAAAGTTTGTGAAAAAAAATGAAATTAATGCATATGAATAGAAAAAAATATCTCTCTTTTTTTAAAGAAAAAGGGTTGAAAGTATACAATTATACAAGTAAACTCCCTTGAAAGATGAAAGAGAGATGAGTCACAATCGAACATTCTAAACAGAGTTGTTCTTAAACCACTCTCACAAATTTTCTTTAAAAAATATGAGATTGATTAAAAAAAAATGTATTGTATGCAAGAAAAACAAGATGAGATTGATATATTTTTTTTTAATTTTTAATACTTGTATAATGAACGGCAGTGAATAATTGAGTTGTAAAAAGTCTCCCTTAGTGCCATAATTATGGTTTGACCTAATGGGTAGTGTTATAGGATTTTTAGATGAGCTCACATAGGATAGCTTTGTCCTAATTCCTATTAAAGGTCACTAGAATAATGACCCACTTTACCACACATTCATATCCGTTAGTAATAACCTTTATAAATATGAGAATAAACTCTAGTTAAAGCTTTCACAACGACCAGTAAAGGAAGTACATCTCCCAATCTTACTACGCCACTCCTCTATTTCTAAGCTTCACATATCCAGGTATAGGACAAATAAAATGTGTGTGAAGAGAGAAAAATGCAAATCCAAACCCCACTTGCAAAACAGTTAGAAAATTTCCAAGCAGATATAACATGTGTTCTACCTAGGGTTCAATATTTCAAGTATTTACTTATCCGGATACACTTCAAATTAAAATATATAGCCTGCAATATATACAAAAATAAAAACATATATATAAACATAAATAGTCCTAAAAAATGATAAACAATATATACACAAATATAAATAACAACAAATACTATTTACAAAAGTAATAAACAGAAAATGAAAAAAAAAATATTAGAAAACCACAGAAATTAATTAAATTGGCTTGACCCTTATAAGTCCTCAGTGGAGTCATCATCTGTCGCAACTGGGATCACGACGAGACGATTACAAATTTATTTTTAAAAATATTTAAATTGAATATATAACTACAAAAGGAAAATAAGTTTCATCCTACCTCACGTTTAACATCTAAGACTTGTTTAAAATGCTTTATAAGCTTTGGAGGAGCGATTGAGTCACGCTCAATATGGAACTTCGAACACCTGAAAGATAAAATAAATTGTTTCACTACTAACATCCAATAACTGCTTTTCAGATTTTCATCTTGATTCAACCATTAATAAATGGTAAATGAAAGACATCATCAAAAGACATTTACCAGAAAATACAAGCGCTATGTTGTCGTTACAGGTTTGGCTCATGTTTTAGAATCATTCTTGAAACTTTTTAATCATTGTTGAAGTTTTTCTTTAACTTAGAAAACACTTTGTCATATTGGGAAACCTATAAATTAAGAAACAATCTAAAATCTTATTGAGAATTCATACCACAGACGTCATCCATAGTGATAAATGATGGATGTAAAGAGAAAAACACATTACGTATGCAGTTTATACTTAACGTGACCTGAAGTTGCAACATACTGATACAAGAGGAGATAAAGAACACCAATTTAGTGGAAGCCACTTACCACCCTAACAGAAACCAGCAAATCCAGCAGCAGAAGCACCTTTACCTGTTAAGGCATCAATAATAGGTTTTGTTTTGTAGTTTACCTTTTCCCTGCACATTTAATAGGTAATGTGAGAATCAGAAAAGTCACATTTTTAATCAATTTCATTACATACCTATTAAATTTAATCAATTTAATAGGTAATCAACCACAATAACAATTTGATTGATTCCTTCCACTGCAAATGCCCAACAATTCCCTTCATAGAGACCAAAATCAATTAAGTTATCAATTTTTAATCAATTTACATTGATGTTGTAATTTCTCACACAATTAAAGAAAGATTTACAACAAACAGAATGGTAACCTGGAATCAAATGCAATCAGGTTGAACAAAACTCACCGCATTGGTCTCCAATAACACCCTTCTTCCTCCAAGACACCATGGTAGGGAGCTCGTCCTCGGCACGAAAAGTGTTGCGGCCACTCTTTCACAGGAGGATGAACCGAGAGACGAATTGGTACCGAACCCTCCCAAACGAAAATACTAGAAACAATTCTAGAACGAAAATGCATCATCTGAGATGTTCACAAAAACAAATAACATACTAAGACTTGGTTACAAAAGTGATCTTAGGAAATGAGAAAAGGAGAAAGTGAAAATCAATGGAAAAATTGAATATGAAATAGGGTTTAGCTGTGCGTGTAAGAACGTTCTCGTGTTAGAAAACGATTTCAGTGCACAAAATTGGAGTTGAAGATGAAAATCTATATACAAAATTGGAGATGGAGAGTTGAAGAAGAAAACCTCCCGCGTAGCTAGGTCAAGCTTCTGAAACAAATGTTTTCCAAAAATGAAAAATCTAACACTGATTTTTTTTAAGTTTAAAACTAATTAAAACATGAAACTAATGAATTTTACTGAGGTTTATTGTAAAACCTTCAGAATTTTCCAGGGGTTTGAAAAACCTTGTTACGTATGTGGCTTACCTGAGGTTTAGTAACTCCAATAAAAAAATCCCTATTAAAATTAATATCTTTTGTAGTGAAACTTCTGGATTATTTACTATAAAATTAATTAATAACCTATTTAATTTTATTCTATTAATATCTCTGATATTTAAAATTATTTCTTATAAGTTTATTTCAATTATTACTATTTGTAATATTTTTTTATTATTTTATATGTAGTTTTAATTTGTGGAACGCATAATTATAATATTTTTTTATTTAGTTAGCAACGTTCACTTGTGAGTTATGAAAGTTATAATTCGTTTTAAGCTGTATACTGGCAGAGTGGTTTTCATAAAATCAGCATCACTTTATCTTCTTCTATTATATATATGCATTGGTATTTATCTTAAACACTCATATTGTGGTGTGTGGTTCTCTTAGGGTATGATCATGGAGAAAGGTGCAATGTTTATAATTGTTAGAACTGTTTTCTTATTTTCGCTGCTTATGCAACCTTCAGCCAGCGTGAGTTTCCTTGAAAAAACAACCGTAATTGTCCGAAATAGTTTAGAAGGACGTCAAGACCTGTTCCTTCATTGCATGTCTAAGGACAACGATCTTGGTATGCAACAACTTCGTTTCGATCAAACTTTTAGATGGAGTTTTAGAGTTAACTTTTTTGAAACAACATTGTTTCATTGTTCCTTTCAATGGCAAGGTGCCTCGCACAAGTTTGCTATTTACGAAGCAAAAAGGGATGACGAAGTTTGTTCGCAATGCAGTTGGATAGTAAAACAAGAAGGTCCATGTTTGGTTTTTGATCATCCTTATTGCTTTAAGTGGTAGAGTTAAGAAGAAGAACGAGTTTAATTCTATAGTTTGTATATGGAATTGGGAACTCAATATTTGTGCCTTTCTTATTCTAGTCACTATTAATGCAACCATGATAAATAAAATTGAAAGGTACCATTCATGCTTTTTGTTGCATTTTCGGTGGAGTTGCACTTTTATTTCTTCGTATTATCCAATTGGTAATTTTCATTTTTTTAATTAGGATATCTTAGTCTCGTAATTTTTAAAATTACACGTTTTATTTCATTTAGTTAGTTGATAATATATTGACATTGAGGTGGAATGTAAATATTGATAGGACGTTTTAACATCATATTTGATCAAACATCCTCACCCATACCAAGGAGAATTTCCCAAATTAACGGAAATGTGGTTGCTTGATTTTCAATCATTACGCAAGTATTTGCATAATAAAAATAAAAATCTTATGTGTTCGTGAGCTGCGAAGAGGTTAAATTTACTCGATAAAGTTAATTAAATTCTTTACTCGAGATGTTATTGCAAGCAAAATATAAGTATCATCATGTCTATTATCTACATTTTTTTCTTCATAATAATAATGTGATTAGAAAAATGTTAAAAACTTTGAATTTCTAAATAATACAGTAAAACGAAAAATTATTGATGGATATTTATACATTAAAAAATAATACAATTGTTACTCTCTTTTGATTAGTAAGTGTACTAAGTATTCAATTAATATAAAAAATAAGTAAGAGTATCGTATTCACATTAAATAAAATTATAATTGATAATCGAAATTGTATTAAATTATAATGAATCCAAAATATAGAAAATGAGATTATACTGATTTCAATTAAATAACAGACTCTTAAACAAGCAATTAACAAAAGACGAGATGAAATATATGTAATGAAGATCTTGAGATTGAAATAAGTATAATATTAATAATACTAAAATAATAATATTATGATCTTTAATATTAATAATAATAAACATATTAATAATCATGTTAATATTAATATTAATTACAATAATAATATTAATAAACATAATATCAAAATAATATTAATAACAGTATTAATAATACTAATACTATTATTTCTAATAACATTAATATTAATATTAATAAAAGTATTAATAATAATAATATAATTATTAATATTAATAATAATAATAATAATAATAATTAACAAATAATTTTAAATATAATAATAATATTCTTAATCATATAAGTTAATAATAATAATATTTAATATAATAATAATTCTAATAATATTAATAAATATAA
>Ga0099825_1008340_pt1 | contig 12282 bp, 10 predicted proteins | sample SiratroredBW_FD_76838 | JGI IMG/M metagenome (GOLD analysis project Ga0099825, IMG submission 76838) | Root nodule microbial communities of legume samples collected from California, USA - Siratro red BW | ecosystem: Host-associated > Plants > Roots > Nodule | place: USA: California | collected...
TAAAAATTAGTAGATAAAGTATTTACCATATCATCAATAAAGCATTTACCATGTATAATCTTTCTATAAGATTACCATCAACACTCATCTTTGAGTGAAGCAACTCCTAAATAAAAAATAACTTAGAAAAGTGATGGACAAATCACTATGAGCCAATAAAGCATTGATAGATAACATTTAACATTGAATTGAGATGCACACAAAACATTATAAAGTAACAATATAGGAGAAAGTTGACCAAAGCCTATAACTACTATAAAAATGATATTTGGATTAGGTAATGCAAGAGTTTTACATGAGTGAAATATGAATTAATGATCTCAACTACCTTTAAGCAAAATATTAGTAGAAATAGCAGACAACACTGAACCACTGAAAAAAGAAGGAGGACTAACCTTTAGAGTAGACATAATCATACCACAAGGAGTAGTTCACTATGATCTGTTACAATTTTCATCCATGACATTACCTTTACACCATCATCTGTTATATTATTTGAAGTCTCCTCCAGGTCAAGGTCTCTTCTTCTCATTCTACAACAAACTGAAGCAACTGTTTAAACACCAAAAAATGAACTATCTTGGTGTTTCTCTGATTTCTTGAAGGTTTGTCAATTAAGACATTGTGTCCACATCTTTGACAGAAACATAGTATCATGTGTTATCCTCACTCAGTGATTAGTAAAATAGTTTTGACTGTGCCTATTATTCAATCATTTTAACTCTTCAAAGATTATAGTATGTTCCATCATGACCAAGTCCAATCATATAGATATTCACTATTACTTTATTTACAAACTTTTCACAAACAAATTCTTATTCATGTGAAGATCAAACACTAAATAGTTGATATATTGCAAAAATTTCACAAACAAATTCTTACTCATGTGAAGATCAAATACTAAATAGTTGATATATTGCAAAAAAATCTTTCTCATTATCCTTTCCATAGCAAGTTGAAAATCATAAACATCAATTTTTCAATTTATATTAAGTTTAGTCTTAGAATGTACTAAAATGCACTGTTTTTTTTTTTCTTTTTTTCAGTTTTAGTTGTTGAATGCACTGTTTTTTCAGATAGGTTCTCATTTATATATTTCTTAAGATTTCGTTTCAGCTTAAAACAATTCTAACCATAAAACCAAATAGATTCATCATATCCAAAAGAAAGTTTAATATTAATTAACATTTTATTCATTTATAAAAGGTTGTTAATTCTGATTGAAAGTGGTTGGTCACTAATACCACGTCCTCTTGACATATTTGTGCCAATCTTTTATAATTCGTTCCAAATTCTAAAAGATTGTTTTTTTTTAAAGATTTTTTTTTCTACTTTCTTTTCGTCCACAACTTTTGCTTTTCAAATTAAAAGGAAAAGGCCGTATAAGCAAACTTTTCAAGTTTAACATGCAAACAACAAACAACATGAAATATAATTGTATGGATCCACAAAATAGAAGACAAGCAAATTCCTTCCTATTCTGTCAACAAGAATCAACAATGCTTCATAAAGGGATTTGGCTTCAGTGTTCTATATTACCTTTTAGAAAGGTTCTAAATTATAGAACTTTCAAAAACATTTGTGTAAGTATGCAATGTGTGGTACTGATAAAACAATTTTCTTTCGACAAAAACAATTAATGTCAACATGCATATATGATAGACATATATATGATAGACATGCAAAAGCAAAAACCTCAATATTGAAATCAAAACCACAATCATTACCCAGTGTATTGGAAGTTGCTCCCACGTGCAATCCAAACACTGATACAAAATACAAAATACACTTCTTAACATAGAATGTCTGCATAAAATTTATTTAAGACAACTTCAAGCAAATGTCTGTATCATAAAATTTATTTAAGATAAGTTCAAGTTGAATATTCCTATTCTCAGCTTTTCTCAGCTCCCAACAGCCTCATCCAACCCTGCAAAATTGAATAATAAAAATCAACAAATGGTTTTAAAAAGCTTGAATCACATGACAGTAGTATTACATTATTTCAAACTTACCTTAGTTTGGCTTAGATGCTTAGGCCAATCTGCGTCTTTCTTCTCTCGCAGCAGCCCAGATTTGGTCCCATCTGAGCCTTTCAGCTTCTGTCATAGGGACACCATCAACGTAAACCCTCCAGTCATCAAGGCCTCTAATCCGAAACCAGGCTACCGTGTTTGGTGTGGTTCTGTTCTCATTATCCTCCAGCTTCACATGTTTCTTCTTCACACGTTTCTTCTGAAGACATTCAATTTGTTACATCAAATACATGATTGGTCTTTTATTCTTATATAAAGTTTGTAGTTTTGAAACTCACCTTTGGTTCAACAAAGCTTTCACAGGACCCTGGACTGCTTATCTCTTCCATGGAGGACCCTAATTGCTGCCCTCCCAGATTCTGCAGAAAATATAGCTTCGAAATCAAAGCTGAGAGAACTTTAAGCAACTTCTTTGCAGTTTTTTTAGGTACATTGGAAGAAGAAACAACACCAAGATAATAATGTTCATTCAAAAAAATAAATGTTTCAGCTTCAAATCACATAAATGTGAAAAAAAAATCAAGAGAAACAAAAGGGTTAAAAACTAACATTTAAAAACTAACACTTTTATGACAGAATAAATATATCTTCATACAAAGGTAAAAACCAATTAAACTCTGAGCAAGTGTCAAAACAGTTTTCCATAGTAAAGGAAAAAGATCCAAGTGTTTCCTAAACTGTGTCATCTGGGTAGATCCAGAAATCTTTCTTGAAGATGCAATGATAGATTATGCATGCAAGCATGAATGGACAAACAATACTTGATGGGTGAAACAATACTAAAGAAAGAAGATCCAAATGCTTCCAAAACTGTGTCATCTTTGACTATGGTGTTTTGGGTAGATCCAGAACCCTTCCTGAAGATGACAGTAATAGATTATACATGCATGCATGAATTGATAAACAATACTTGATGGGTGAAACAATAGCAAAGAAAGAAGATCCAAATGCTTCTTAAACTGTGTCATCTTTCACTATGGTGTTTTAGGTAGATCCAGAAACTCTCCTGAAGATGACAGTAATAGATTATACATGCATGCATGAATGAATAAACAACACTTGATAGTGAAAAAGAGAAGATGTACCTTGTCAGCATCAGGAGGGTTAGATCCAAGGAGTTCTTCATCCACAAGCTCACCATCAGGAAACTTGAGATGTGATGAACTAGCAGCATGCAGTTCCTTTGAAATGATGGATTCACTTTGAGCATTGTTGACAATATCTTCTCCCTGAGCTTGAGGCTGAGTTACCTCCTCTAGCTCTGAGATCTCTGTGACCTCTGAGAGCTCTGAGTTTTTGCTTGACATAGTATGATACTGCTGATGTTTTCTGATGGCAAATGCAGTGTATTTTCATCTGTGTCTGTTCACTCTTATATAACAACCAAATGTCATGTTTTTGTTTCCAAAAATATCCACACCTTTTTCCCTAGGGAACATAAATGTTTGCAATTTGTGTGGCTAGAATAGTAATTACCTCTAGCAAGGATTAGGGTAACTGAGAAAGTCTACATAAACAAAAAAAGAAAAAATAGGTTCACTTATTAATTAATTAATTTTAATTTTTTATTTCTCAAGACTCTGTAATATTATTTTTGACTTGTTTTATGTTTATTTAGATATGAAAGTTAATAATGAACTATCTTGTCACGTTTAGAAATTAACAAAATCATTAATTAACAATTTTTTATATTCTACAGTTTTTTTTATATTTTTTGTCCACTTTTATTGCAATTGTTTATTCTAATATTATTGGCTTTTAAATATTTCTTCACTCTTCTTATAATAAAACAAATATTTAAAGCACATTAATTTTTTTAATTTAAATCTTAAAACAAAACATATGTAATTAAGTTAGATTTTGGGGTAACTGATTGATGAGAAATAAATTTTTATATCAGTAAATTGATAAGATAAAGTTATTTAAATCGACATTTGTTAATAATCTGTCTGGAAACAAATAAAAAAATATTTGTTAACAATTGTTATAGTTTTAATCACATTTTTACATGTTTTATACATTTAATAAAATAAGAATCTTGATAAAAAGAAATTATATTAATCACATTTCAAGTTTTTTTTATATGCCGAAGACTTACATTATAGTCTCACAAGTAACCAAACACAGAACATTGTTATTGTAAATGGTACTTATTACGAGTTCAAGATTGCAGGTGATCTGTTGCCCTTAGAACTGCATTGGATATATGATGCAGACAAAACAATAATGAAAAAAATAATGTTATAGGCAGCTCAAGATAGCATAAGCTAACAGCTTAGATACAGAAAAAAAAAATAATGAATATAAGGAAGAAAAACAAATGTTCTATTAATATGTATGAAATTAAAAGAAAAAAATAATGAAAGTTAAAGTTCAAAGAAAAAAAAAGATTGAAAGCTATAAAAACCTACTTAACTTTCATTTTTTTCCTTTACACCACCTTTAAATCACTATTTTTGGAGTTAACCATGAATTAGTTGTGAAAGACATGAGCACTAGAGACAGATTTGATTAGAATATAGTCATTCGAAATTGTATAAGTAAATAAATGATATGAACAATACTTTTATTAACTTTGTTACAGACTAAATAGAATCAAACTCAAAATGTTTCATCCTGGACTGTATAACATGAGTTATTACTAATAAAATTACATTAAGATTATCACAACAAATAACTTCTTGACACAATTTTTCAATTTTATAAAAATAAATAAATAAGGTTACCTCCTAGATAGACATAATAGTTTATTGTAGATTTTCTGTCATCAAAATTAATTTTTCAATCATAGTCAACCAAAGCTAAAAGAATAAGTTGATTATACTTCTGAAATGAAAGCTCATAGTCAATGATGTCTCCTAAATAACTCAAATTTCTTTTTACAACCATTGGAGTTTGAAAGTATGGAATCATACATATTTGTTTTATGCTTGTCATAAGACCTTAAAAAAGATAACAAACAAGATCAATATCATAAAGTATATTTTCTTTGACTTAAGAAAATAATCTTGTTGAATCTAGCAATTTTCAAGCTTAAGAAGTATTAGAGAGAATAAAAAATCTTTGTTTTGAACAAGAAACTCAATATCAACTATATTTTGTTAACACAAAAGGAATAAGAGTTTGCTAGGATGAATGTCATCCATATAAACCAGTAAAATGGCCAATGAAGAACCAGAACTATAAGTGAACAAAGAATACTAATTTTTGGATAGTGTAAAATCATGAAACGATAAGGATAACTTGCATAAAGTCTTGTCTAAATTCATACATAGACTTGTTTAACTTTCAAACTGTTGTAAAGGAACTAAAGGTCAAGTGTCATTATCTTTCAAAATCTTAATCTCTTAAGCTATAACATCTCTCTCTTCAGGGTAAGGAATTCTGATGATAAACTTGAGGCTCAAAAATAGTGAAAATAATTGATATAAAAAGTCTATAATGTAGTGTTGGGAATTCACATTCTTATATAATACACAAATAGTTAAGACATGTGTATGATATAAAAATGATGGAATCTACCATGTGCCAACATAATATGTGGTTCATTATGCATTACAATTTTAATTTTTGAATTGATCTCCTTCATACATCATTATGGTTTAACCTGTACCATATTTACTTATTACCTAGTTCTAAATCATATTTTATCATCAATCACAATGTATTACATATAACACATTTATCATAGTCTCACAACTAACCAAACACAAAACATTGTTGTTGTAGATGGTCACCTATCACGGCTTCAATAGGTGAACTGTTCACCATTAGAACTGCATTATATGATGCAGACAAATGATGTGTTGTAGATGTGGCAAACTCGCAGAGAGCGTAAGTTGTTAAGTTGTTAAGCTTAGACATAGAAAAAAAATAATGAATATAAGAAAGAAAAACAAATTTTTTATTAATATGTAAACATCATACGTAAACCCACAAAATCATTATATATATGAAACTAAAAATGAGAAAATAATGACAATTCTAGTTCAAAGAGAAAAAAAACTTACTTAACTTTCATTTTTTTTCCTTTACACCACCCATTGCTTTTGGGATTAACTATGAGTTAGTTGTAAAAGACATGAAGAGAGAGAAATTTGATTAGAGTATCATGTACTTGAAATTGTATAAGTAAATGAATGACACTTTCATAACTCTGTTACAGATAAAATAGAGTCAGACTCAAAATGTTTCATCTTGGATTGTATAACATTATTTGTTGTTAATAAAAGTACATCAAGATTATTACAACAAACTACTTCTTGACACAACTTTTTGATTCTATGAAAACCAAGAAATAAGATTATCTCCCAGATAGACATATAGCCTGTTGTAGATTTTTTGTCATCAAAATCGAATTTTCAATCATAATCAAATGAAGCTTGAAGAATGAGTTGATTAAACATTTTGAACCGAAGCTCATAGTCAATGGTGTATTGTAAATAACTCATTTCCTTTCATAGCTTTCCAGCAATACTCTCATAGATGATGCATGTATTGACAAACTCTGTGAAATAAGAAAAGTCTAACTTTGTAATTGTGATATATTAAGATGTGAGTTGCAAAGACCATTGGAATTGAAAAGTTTGAAATCATACATGCTTTATGCTTGTTATAGGTTCTTAAAAGAGCATAACAAGCACAATCAGTATCATCAAACAAAGATAAAGTATATTTTCTTTGACTTAAGAAAATAACACTTTTAGATCTGGCAATTTCCAAACTTAAGTATCGGAAAGAATCAAGAATCTTTGTTTTGAACAAGGAACTTAATGACAACTATACTTTATTAACACAAGAAAAATAAGGGTCTACTAGAATGGAGTCATCCATATAAACCAACAAAATAACCAATGAAGAACAAGAACTATAAGTGAACAAAGAATATTAATTTTTAAACAGTGTAAAACCATGTTGTAATAAGGAGAACCTGCATAAAGTCTTGTCTAAATTCATATATAGACTTGTTTAACTTTAAAACTATTGTTGTTGTTTCCTAACCTTGAGAAATATTCTATATACTTTCTTAGATAAATCACCATTTAGGAATGCATTATTGATATGTAGTTGTTGTAGGTTCCGACTTTTTGTAACAACAATGACTGATAAGACCCTTATAAAAGTAAGTTTGGACACTAGTCAGAAAGTGTTTGATGAGAAATCAATCTTAGATTGTTGTGTGTAGCCTTTAGCTATCAATTAAGCTTTGCATATATCAATTGAATCAACATTGTTTTTTTTTGTACAACAAAGAATGAATATATTAAAGAGAACACTTCAGGGATGTCCCAATCCTTATACAAAAAAAAGTATCCAAGACATATTGTACAGATTTGTACAGACTCGTACTACTCATCATCAAAACATGAAAACTCATACAAACACATAAAATGACATTAGCAGGTAATCAAGTAGCAACCTATGACTTAATAGTTAGAGTCACCCTTTCTGATCAGCACTTCTAGGCATAATTAAATCAACATTGTATTTCAATTTCAAAACCCACCTATACTTTATGCCCTGTTTGTCTTGAAGTAAAGAAACTAAAGTCAAGTGTCATTATCTTTCAAAGTTTTAATCTTTTGAGCCTTAAGATCTCTCTTCCTTTAGGGTAGGAAATTTTTTGATGATAGACTTAAGCCTCAAATGAGGCTCAAAAGTAGTGAAAATTTGATTCATAAAGGTCTTGTATTTTGGATTGAGTTTCTTCAGAGAATAAAAACTTCGAAGAGATAAGGGTGTGAAGTGTTGGATTATACATAGATAAATAAAAGGATTTCTTAAACACTCTATATATGTTTAAAACTTCAAGTCCATCAGAACTAGACATTGATGTTTTAGATGCACAATGTGACTCATTAATTTGAGAAACAACAAAAGTATTCAAGGCCAAATGATTATTAATTGATAAAGAATTTACCATATCATCAATAAAATAGGAAAAATCTCTAAAAGAAATATCTTCCTTGAAATGTCTGATGAAAAATACATCTCTTGAAATAAAAATATGTATAGTCTTTAAATTTTAGTATTTGTATCTATTGTAAACCTTAGAATAACCACAAAAATGGATGGTGGAATGACTAGATGAGCAAATTTGTTTCCAAATGATGACAAAGTTGTTTCACAAGCCAAATTTCTAAGAGTTTTCAATGATTAATTATCAGACTTGGATCCATATAGAATATGTTATGGTTTGATTAGAATATCAATTACTTAAAATTGTAATGACACTTTCAATAAATTTGTTACAGATAAAATAGAGTAAAACTCAAAATGTTTCATCTTGGATTGTATAATATTATTTTTTGTTAATAAAATTACATCAAGATTATCACAACAAACTACTTCTTGACACAACTTTTTGATTTTATGAAAACCAAAAAATAAGATTATCTCCTAGATAGACATAATATCTTACTGTAGATTTTCTGTCATCAAAATCGAATTCAAGCTCATAATCAATGGTGTCTTGTAAATAACTCATTTCCTTTCACAACTTTCTAGCAATGCTCTCATAAGTGATGTATATATTGACAAATTCTGTTTTATAAGAAAAGTCTAACTTTGTGATATATTAAGATGTGAGTTGCAGACTTGAGACCATTGGACTTGGAAAGTTTGGAATCATACATATTTTCTTTATGCTTGTTATAAGGCCTTAAAAGAGGATAACAAGCACAATCAGTATCATTAAGTAAAGATAAAATATATTTTCTTTGACTCAAGAAAATAACCTTGTTGGATCTGACAATTCCTAAACTAAGTATTGGAGAGAATCAAGAATCTATGTTTTAAACAAGGAACTCAATGCCAACTATACTTTGTTAACACAAGAAAAAATAAAGGTCTACTTGGATGGTGTCATCCATATAAACCAGCAAAATGACCAATGAAGAACTAGAACTGCAAGTGAACAAAGAATACTAATTTTTAGACACTGTAAAACCATGTTGTACCAATGATAAGGAGAACTTGCATAAAGTCTTGTCTAAATTCATATATAGACTTGTTTGACTTTCAAACTATTGTTGTTGTTTCCAAACTTTGAGAAATATTCACATATACTTTCTTAGATAACTCATCATTTAGGAATGTATTTTTGATATCTAGTTGTTGTAGGTTCAATTTTCTGTAACAACAATGACTGATAAAATCCTTACAAGAGTAAGTTTGGACACTAGTGAGAAAGTGTTTGATGAGAAATCAATCTTAAACTGTTGTGTGTAGCTTTTAGCTATCAATTGAGCTTTGTATCTATCAATTGAATCAACATTGACTTTTTCTTAGGAGTAAAGAATGAATATATTAAAAAGAATACTTAAGGAGTGTCACAAGCCCTAATACAAAAAAAAGTGTCCAAGACATAAGACATACTGTATAGATTCGTACAGACTCCAGACTCGTACTAGTCATCATCAAAACATGAAAACTCATGATATAATGAACACAGATAAATGAAAGACTTTCTTAAACACTCTATATATGATTTTTGACCAAAAAGTTCAAGTCCATTGGTACTAGACCTTGATGTTTCAGTGAGGCTTATTAGATTGATGGACAACAAAAGTATTTAAAGACAAATGATTATTAATGGATAAAGGATTTACTATATCGTCAATAAAAAAAAAGAATCTCTGAAAGAAATAACTTCCTTGAAATGTCTGATGAAAAGAACATCTCTTATAAACTTTAAAATAACCAAAAAAATGTTAATTTTTTTTAAAGGATGACAAAGTTGATTTCATGAGCCAAACTTCTCAGAGTTTATAATGATCAATTATCAGTTTTGAATCCATATAAAACTCAGAGTTTATAATGATCAATTATCAGTTTTGAATCCATATAAAACGTTATTGTCATTCATGTTACAATCATTAGTCAAGCTTTGTAAAGAAGACTTACAAATCAATATCAACTAACGATTGAGATACTTTATTGAGTGAAATGATGAATAATCTTCTAAACTTAGACAAAATTATTGGAATTAGAAAATTTGTGTTAAATATAAAAAGAATTTCATCACTCAAAAGTCAAAGAACTTTATCAGACACATGTTCCATCTATAATATCAAACAGAAACATTCTTACCAGAATGGATACTCTGAAAAGAAAAACAAAGGATTTGTATTAGTCATGAACGAAATAGAATTTCAATAGTCTAATGAACTAGCTGAAAGACACAACATATATAATCCTTCAATAAAATTACCAGTAAGACTCCAAGCATCTCCTGGATAAAAACATTGATTTAAAAAAGAATTAAAAAAGAACAGTGATGGACAAATCACTCTTAACCAATAAAGCATTGACAGACAACAATTGAGGTACATATAAAACATAAAGCAATAATATAGGAGAAAGTTGAACAATACATGAATAATATAGAATAATATAGGAATTAGATAATGCGAGATAAAACAATAATATAAGAGAAAGTTGAACAACACCTATACAGGAACGATATAGAAATTAGGTAATGCAAGATTTTTCCATGAATACTGACATATGAATCAATCATCTTAACTACTTTTAAAGAAAAGATTAATAAAAATAGTAGAAAACATTGAATCATTGAGAAAGAAGACTGGCTTCTAGAATACACATAATCATACCCAAAAGCAGTTAGTTAAGAGTTTTCATCCATGATATTATTGGGATCGATGTGAAAAAATACTATTAATACCATATTAAAGAAGAAAAAAAAAGTGAAATACCTCTTTCGATCACATGTATAATTTATATAAGAGTGATGATTATATATAACAGTAACATACTAACAAATTGAACAATAAAAAAAATAAAATAATTTATTACATATAATATCTAGTTATATTTTATTATAATATTCACTCTTTACATTGGTTTGTCAATGAATATAAAAAAAAAAAAAAAAACTGATATAAATAGTAATAGTGTAGTATTGATAATTCACTTCTTATATAAGACACAAATAGTTAAGATATGTGTGACACAAAAATGATGAAATCTGCTATCCACCAATATAGTTTATTATGCATTACAATTTTTAGTTTTGGATTGATCTCCTTCATTCGTCATTATGGTTTACCTTGGTACCTTATTTACTTATGATCTAGTTATATATCACTTCTTATCATCAACCACAATCACAATGTACTATATATAACACATTTATTAACGTCAACATTCTTTGGTTATTAATGTTAACATGCACATATGATAAATATGTAAAAACCTCAAGATTGAAATGAAATGATAATGCGAAAAGTAAAATAGAATAATGTCTGCATATTTAAGATAAGTTCAAGTGGATATTCGCATTTATTTAAGATAAGTCTGCATATTCTACAATAGAATAATGTGTGCATAAAATTTATTCAAGACAAATCTGATTATTCTAAAATAGAATGTGTCTGCATTTATTTAAGATAAGTTTGCGAATATTCTCATTCTCAGCAATCCTCAGCTCTCAGCTCCTGAACATCCTCATCGAACCCTGCAAGATTGAATCAAAAATCAATCAGTGACTTTCTATGGTTTTGAAAAACTTAGAATCACATGATAGTAGTAGTATTACATTATTTCAAACCTACCTCAGTTTCCATCAAAAGTTTCTGTTCTGAGCCCATTTGAGCCTTTCAGCTTCTGCCACAGGGACACCATCAACATAAGCTTCCCAGACATCAGGGGCTTTAACCAGAACCCAGGTTACATTTTCTGGTGCTGTTGATGGTCTGCTGGTGTTGTTCTGATTATCCAGCTTCACCCTTTTCCTCTGAAAACATTATTCAACTTTTTACATTAAACACATGATTGGTCTTTTGTTCTTGTATAAAGTTTCTAGTTTTGAACTCACTTGAGGTTCAATAAAGCTCTCGTAAGAAGCTGGACTGCTTATCTCTTCCATTGAGGACCATGATTGCCTTCCTCCCCAATTCTGCAGAAAATATAGCTTCAAATCAAAACACTGAGAGAACTTTAAACAACTTTTTTGCAGTTTTTTTAGGTATATTGGAGGAAGAAAAGACCTAACATATTTTTATGTTTCAGTTTCAAATCAAGATAAATGCAAAAAAAAAAAAAAAAAAAAAAAAAAATAAAAAAAAAACAAAAGAAAAAAAAAAAAAAAAATAAAAAAAAATAAAATTGAAAAAAAAAAAAAAAAAAAAAAAACTTATGTTCAGTTTGTTTGATTATGAGGAAAGAACTAATGATGATAGAAATACAGGAAAAAGTAAGTAAGTTAAAAAAAAATAAAAGTGAA